>Ga0208395_100034_pt1 | contig 108309 bp, 93 predicted proteins | sample LakWasMet61_LOW9_2_FD_183893 | JGI IMG/M metagenome (GOLD analysis project Ga0208395, IMG submission 183893) | Freshwater sediment methanotrophic microbial communities from Lake Washington under simulated oxygen tension - Sediment Metagenome... | ecosystem: Environmental > Aquatic > Freshwater >...
TGCACAACATCAAACAGTACTTTTATAATAAATATTTGACGGAAACAATTTTTTCAAACTTAGAATTAGACCTGAGTTGCAAAAAAATAAACAGGCTTTACTACCAATGCCTTGATATTGGACGTATAGCTGCTTAAAAAATTACCGAACTATTGATATGAAAAAGCAATTGCTATGCCATTTGTTCTGTTGCATGCTATTTAGTTTGAATACAGTTTTTGCGCAGGTGAGTGCATGGAAAATCAACGCCGACAAAATCGATCCCTCCAACTATTATGGTATCACTGTGGCTAACGGCATGATCGGTATTGTTTCATCCCCCGAACCATTTAAAGTAAAAGATGTGGTGCTGGCTGGCGCTTACGACTTATATGGACGTGGACGTGTAAGCAATTTTCTGCGCAGCTTTAACCTGCTTAACATGCAGTTGGATATTGATGGCAGAAGAATAGGCGCCGCACAGGCTTCCAACATGAAACAGTGGCTGGATATGAAACACGCCAGCTTCACTACTTCTTTCAATTATGATGATAAAGCAACTGTTTCATACACCTATTATTCTCTCCGCCAACTCCCTTTTACGGTGTTGATGGATGTAACGGTTACCGCTAAAAAAGATCTCACACTCGGCAGTGCCAGTGTAATGGAAGCGCCCGATGCCCTAAAAGATGTTCAGAATTATTACAACGAAATTGACCGCCCGCACGTGGTGATCAGTTTACTCACTTCTTCTGCCAAAAGCCCTACAGGTAAATTGCTGATGTGTGCTTCCAATACTTTTTTATTCAGCGAAGCACATGGACAGGAGCCCCGTGTGATACATGAGATGTGGGATAATAACATGCACCTGATGAAGTTCAGCAGGAAAATAAAAGCAGGAGAAACCTATCGTTATTCCATTGCAGGTTCATCTATCACGTCTGCGCACCATGATGATCCGTTGAACGAAGCGGAACGCATGACCATATTTGCCAAACTGGAGGGAAGAGACCGCTTAATTAATTTTCATAACCAGGCATGGGATAAATTATGGGAAAGCGATATCATAGTAGAAGGCGATGAGCAGTCGCAGCAGGATATTCACAGCATGCTCTATCATTTGTATTCGTTTGTGAGGGAAGGAACAGATATGAGTCCATCGCCCATGGGGCTTAGCGGTCTTGGCTACAACGGGCATGTGTTCTGGGATACGGAATTATGGATGTATCCTTCTATCCTTGTTTTGCATCCCGAGATGGCTAAAAGCCTTGTGGAGTATCGCTATCAACGATTGGCTGCCGCAAAGAAAAATGCATTTAATCATGGGTATAAAGGAGCCATGTTTCCATGGGAGAGCGCTGCCAGTGGGGTAGAAGAAACACCTGTTTGGGCATTGAGTGGTCCTTTCGAACATCATATCACCGCCTGTGTGGGCATTGCCGCATGGAATTATTATTGTGTAACACAGGATAAAGAATGGCTGAAAGAAAAAGGCTGGCCCGTGTTAAAAGAAGTTGCTGATTTCTGGGCAAGCCGGGTAGAAAGAAACGGGCCGGGAAAATACGATATCAAAAATGTAGTGGCAGCCGATGAATGGGCCGAGAATGTAGACAATAACGCCTGGACCAATGCCGCGGCCAAAGCCGTATTACAAAATGCTACTGCTGCTGCAAAACTATTAGGTATTAGTGCTGATCCAGACTGGATACATGTTGCCGGTAATATCCCTATTCTTACAATGGATAACGGCGTAACACGTGAGCACGCAACGTATAACGGGGAAGGAATTAAGCAGGCAGATGTGAACCTGCTGGCATACCCACTTAAAGAGATCACTGATCCCAAACAGATCCGCAAAGACCTGGAATATTATGAAACAAGAGTGCCCAATGAAGGAACACCTGCTATGACACAGGCCATCTTTACCTTATTATATGCCCGCCTCGGCGATGGAGAAAAAGCCTATCACTTTTTTAAAGATGCCTATGTTCCTAACCTGAATCCGCCATTAAGGGTAATAGCAGAAACCAAGGGAGGAACCAACCCCTATTTTGCAACCGGCGCCGGTGGTATTGTGCAAAGTATCCTGATGGGTTTTGGAGGCCTTGAAATAACGCAACAAGGTATCATTCAGGTAAAATCTGCGCTGCCAAAACAGTGGAAAAGTTTGATTATCAAAGGAGTTGGACCTGGGAAGAAAATATTTTCAGTTAAATAAAAGATTGTGTTATTTTCACATCACCTGAAACAAACTGCTTCCATATTGCTATTGGGGATACTGCTCTTTAACCTGGGCGGTTACCGTTTATTGACTAATTATTTTGAAGACAGGGCCGACCTGCAATTGCAGGCAGAACTGGATCAGAATCTTTACAATGAGTCGGATCTGGTTAGCATTAAAGTAGCAGCAAGTCTTCCCTACGGAAGCAGTTCAGAAAAATTTGAAAGGGTGGAAGGTAATATCGACATCAATGGTGTTAACTATACCTATGTAAAACGCCGTTTCTACCAGGATTCACTCGAATTGCTTTGTATTCCCAATACGGCAAAGACAGGCATTAAAAATGCCCGCGATGAATTCGCCAGATTAGCAAACGATTTTGTAACCAACAATACCTCTAAGAAGGCTCCGTCACATCACAATCATTCGGCAAAATTCTCTGTGCAGGATTTCACGGCCGATCATGATTTCTTTTCTTGGCAGTTTAGGAACACTGATCTGTCCGGAACCTGGAACACGATGGTTTTCGCTGAGATGAAATCTGATTACCTCAGCCGCTTAGACAGGCCACCACAAGTTTAAGGTTGGTTCATTAAGCAAATTTTTCTTTAAATTATTTCTCAGTAAAAATTTCAGCAATATGAAAAGACTCAGTTTGGGTCTTTGTGTTGTAATATGCCTGCTCTCATGCAAAAAAAACAATGAGTACAAGACATACCTGCACAATCCGGAATTATTCAGTCAGACCGTACATGAATTAAACACAGTAGTGATGGGAAATAATTTCCCTCCTATGGTGGCAGCACGTAATTATGCTTATGCAGCTATTGCATCTTATGAAGTGATTGCTTCAGCTTATCCTGATCAGTATCAATCGCTGGCAGGACAGGTTAAGGGTCTTAAATCGGTCTCTTTACCCGCAGCCAATAAAGCAACAGACGTAGAACTGGCAGCTTTGTTAGCGTATATGAAGGTAGGAGAGTCAGTAACTTTTCCGGAAGGAAGTATGCAGATATATAAAGACAGCATTTTAAAAATTGCCCGTGATAAAGGCTTACCCTCAGATATAGAAAAAGCGTCGCAGCTATTGGCAGATAGTGTGTCGGCTTCTATTATCCGATGGAGTAAGAAAGATAATTATCTTGAAACACGCGGTGCTGAAAAATATACTGTTATGGATGTGCCCGGCCGTTGGGTGCCAACACCGCCTTTATACGGATCGGCCGCAGAACCACACTGGAAAGAGATACGAACCATGGTGATTGACAGTGCAGGCATTTTTGCACCACCACCACCACCCGATTTTAATATCACAGATAAGAATAGTAAGTATTATAAGGAAGTGATGTCTATTAAGAATGCGGTTGACAGTTTAACGCCTGAACAAAAACATATAGCTGAGTTCTGGGATGATAATCCATTTAAAATGAATGTTACCGGACACGTGATGTATGGCAGTAAAAAATTCTCGCCATCAGGTCACTGGATGAGTGTAATTGGCATTGCGGCCAAAGCAGCCAAAGCCGATTATGCAACAACCGTGTATGCATTCGCCAAAACCAGTATTGCTTTGTTTGATTCATTCATACAATGCTGGTATGTAAAATATACCTATAACACCGTTAGGCCCGAAACTGTTATCAATAAATATATTGATGCTAACTGGCGTCCATACCTGCAAACACCTGCTTTCCCTGAATATACCTGCGGACATTCAACCATTTCTTCATCGGCCGCAGAAGCATTAACCAATGTATTTGGTGACAATTTTGCTTTCACAGATTCTACCGAGCTGGAATTTGGGATCAAGAACCGTTCATTCAAATCGTTCCGTGCTGCGGCCCTGGAAAATAACTGGGCCCGTTTTTATGGTGGTTTGCATTTTCATAATTCCTGTATCATCAGTACAGAGGTTGGACAAAAAGTTGGGCAATTAGTGGCTGAGCGGTTAAAGATGAAAAAGAAATAATCTTTTTCTACACCATTACTTATTGCTAAAAAACTTATTATGAAATCTTTGATAATCATATTTATTGCTACGTTCGGCATTTCGTCGTGCGTTGGCGCACAAGGCTGTGTAGCCATCCGCAGTGTGGGTGGTATGTGTACCATGGATCATGCTGACTCCACAGCAAAAAAATGGCTTTTCAATGCTAATAACCGATACTACAATTCATTTCGCCACTTTGTTGGAGACGTAGAACAAAAACAAAGAGTAGACCAGGGTACACAGGTAATCAATCATGCCTATACACTGGATGTGGCTGTTACAAGAATCATCAATAACCGATGGTCTGTAGCGGTAGATGTTCCTATCGTTTCAAACACCCGCTCTTCATTATACGAACACGGTGGTAAAGAAAGACATACCACTGCGTCTTTTGGTTTGGGTGATGTTCGTTTTACCGGATATTACTGGCTCTTAGACCCTGCAAAACCCCGTAAAGCAAATGTTCAGATAGGATTAGGCATCAAATTACCTACAGGCGATTATAAATACCAGGACAGGTTTTACACTACAACCCCGGGTGTAACAGTTGTTGGTCCTGTTGATCAATCTATTCAGTTAGGCGATGGTGGTACAGGATTTACCACCGAGGTCAATGCCTATTATAACCTTACCCGTACAATCAGTTTGTATGGTAACTTTTATTACCTCATCAATCCAAGAGAACAGAACGGAACGTCAACGGCCCGCGGTGGTACACCCTCTGCAACGGCTCTTGCTAATGGAAGCGATGTGATGAGTGTGCCTGATCAGTTAATGCTGAGAGGTGGCGCTAATTTTGTGCTGAACAGGGTTACCCTGTCTGCCGGATTGCGTAATGAATGTTTGCCTGTGCATGACCTGATTGGCGGTAGCCTTGGCTTTAGAAGGCCCGGTTATATTATTTCAGGAGAGCCTGGTATTACGTATGCCTTTAAAAAGCTAAACGTATATGCCTTTGTACCGATTGCTATTACACGAAACCGTACGCAGAGTATGGCAGATAAAATAACTACGGCAAATACAGGAAAATATACAAAAGGTGATGCCGCTTTCGCAGATTATGCAATCAATGCAGGCCTTTCATTCAGGTTTTAAGAGCAACACTATTTCATCATTACATGTATGACAGAGCAGTCATCTGCCTTGCCATGCATGATCATTAAATTTTCTGTTATGCTAAAATTCATAACAGGCTATAACCAAAAATATAGCCTGGCCATCCTGTTCTTTCTGCTATCGTACGCACAACTATCAGCCCAAACAGATGCTGATGCGGTTATGATGACTAAAAATAATTTCTGTACGGGGTTTATGTACAACAGCAGCCAATGGACCAACTATTGGGAAGGAACGCTGAAGCGGAATAATGAGAACCTGGGAACCGTATCTACCCAAATGTATGGAGTGATGGGTAACTATGGTGTATCGGATAAACTGAACCTGTTGTTTGGCATACCCTACGTACAAACCAAAGCCTCTGAGGGTACACTGCATGGTATGAAAGGCCTGCAGGACCTGTCGTTATGGGTTAAATGGAACCCGATAGAAACAAAACTGGGCAAGGGAACGGTATCGGTATATGGAGTAGGTGGCGTTTCTTTTCCTACTACCAATTATGTAGCTGATTTTCTTCCATTATCTATCGGGCTTCGCGGCACCAATCTTTCATTACGCGGTATAGTAGATTACCAGGTTGGAAATTTCTTTGCTACTGCATCAGGTACTTATGTTGTAAGAAGCAGGATTAAAATAGATCGCGATGCTTATTACACAACAGAACTGCATAACACCAATGAAGTGTCTATGCCTGATGCATCCAATTACCAGCTCAGAACCGGTTATCGTAGCAGCAGAATGATCTTAGAAGCCGTGCTGAATAACTGGACCACACTGGGTGGGTTTGATATTACCCGGAACAATATGCCTTTCCCGAGTAACAAAATGAATGCTACTACCGTAGGTGTGAACATCAAGTATAACGTGAAAGCCATTGAGGGTTTAGCGTTGATTGGCGGAGGAAATATTACGATAGCCGGCAGGAATGTGGGACAGGCCACCAGTTTTAACGGGGGCATGTTTTATGTTTTTGATTTTTCGCACAAGGCAAAAAAAGAAACCTCATTAAACACACCTGCAAAAGCAAAATAATATGAAAAAAATATTTTTACCATCCATTCTTATCATTGCTGTAGCGATGATAACAGGGCAAACATCCTGCAATAAAACTTCTTTGGGCAGAACAGACAATATAGCTCCGCTGGCACCTGCTAAAACAGATATTGATGCGGGTAACTGGAAACCGGTATTATTAGCCGGGCCAACAGAATTTCCTGTAGCCGCACCTGCTGCAGTAACCACGCCGGGTTATATAGCAGAACTAAATGAAATTAAGGCGCTTCAAAATAATATCAGCAAAGAACAGAAAGAAAAAATTGCCTATTGGGGTGCCGGTGGTGTATTGCGCTGGAATGAAATAATGCGTGAACTGGTGGCCAAGTATAATCTTCCGCCATATCAAAATGCTGATGGAACGTATCCTGCACCCAGTGCAGCTAATCCATTTGCTTATCCGTTATTTCCTTTTGCCAATCCACCTTATGCTGCAAGGGCATATGCTTATGTTAGCGCAGCACAGTATGATGCATTAGTGGCGGCATGGTATTATAAAAAATTATACAACCGGCCTGCACCATATAAAACGGATGCAGCGATACAGGCAAAATTGACGCAAACAGATCTGCCTTCTTATCCTTCAGAAGCAGCAGTGCTGGCAGGCGTAACAACAGAAATGATGAAATTGTTATTCCCGGGTGAGATAGCCAATGTTCAGCAAAAACTGGAAGAGCAGGAACTGGCAAGTATTATAGCCGGTACTGCTACAAGGAGCGATATTGAAGCAGGGGAAGCATTGGGTAGATTGGTTGCCCAAAAATTCACAGCGCGTGCAAGAACGGATAAAGCCGGCGCAGCAATAGGCACGCCAACCGACTGGGCCGCATTAGTATCTACTACTGCCGCAAAAGGAGAAACACCATGGATCAGTCTGGATGCACCCAAAAGGCCACCCATGTTGCCGCTGTTTGGAAGGGTAACACCATTCTTATTTGATGCTGCAACAACGGCCACTTTGCGCCCAGACCCACCACCATTAACTGCAAGCGACCAGATGAAAAAAGAAACAGATGAAGTTTACAGTTATATAAAAAATCCGGCACGCGAAAATATCCGCATGGTGCATTACTGGGCCGATGGTGTTGGCACGTCTACACCTCCTGGGCATTGGGATGCCATTGCAGCCGAAGATTTTATCACAAAAAATTTCAGTGAAGTAAGATGGGCACGCAATATGGCATTGGTAAATATGGCATTGATGGATGCAGCCATTGTATGTTGGGATACCAAGTATTTTTATTACAATCCACGGCCAACACAAATGAATTCATCCATTAAAACACTAACCGGTATCCCTAATTTTCCTTCATACATTTCGGGGCACTCTACATTTAGTGGAGCCGCAGCCAGTATTCTTGGCTATATCATACCTGAAAGAGCCAATGCATATATGAGTATGGCCCAGGAAGCATCAATGTCGCGATTAGTGGGTGGTATTCACTATCGCATCGATTGTGAAGTAGGATTGGTTACCGGTAAAAAAGTGGGTGATTTTGCAGTGGCAAGAGCCAGAACAGATGGCGCCGATTAAGTTCAATGGTTTTTGGGTTCCAATAAATAGCAATTTTTAGAACACCCCCTGGTGTCTACCGGGGGGGCTTTTATTTTTTAATTTTGCATCTCATTATAATGTTTATGCGTACCATCATATTTCTTTTTTTATCAATGAGCTCTGTGCGTTCTGTATATGCTCAGGCAAAAGATAGTAACGATACCTTACTGGCTAAAGGAGTGGATAGTGTAACCGTTAAGGCCTACATATCCTCATCGCAGAAATCATATCTGTCCGAAGTGCAGGGTACCTATATTTTTTCGGGAAAGAAAACGGAGTCAGTTAACTTACTTCAAACTGATGCCGATATCGCTAATAAAATTGGCCGTCAGGTATTTGCCAAAGTGCCCGGGGTATTTGTGTATGATATGGATGGCTCGGGCAACCAGGTAAATATTGCATTACGCGGACTTGATCCGCACCGTGGATGGGAATTTAATATCCGCAAAGATGGGATCATTACCAATTCTGATATGTATGGTTATCCGGCAAGTCATTACAATATGCCACTCGAGAGTATCGATCATATTGAATTAGTTCGCGGCACAGGTTCATTGCAATATGGGGCGCAGTTTGGCGGTATGTTGAATTATATCAATAAACGCGGCGATTCTACCAAACCATTTTCTTTTGAAAGCATTACTACGGCAGGCTCTTATCATTTGTTAAGCAGTTACCTGGCAGTGGGCGGACGGGTGGGCAATTTTTCATATTACGCATACGTCAATAAAAAAACAAGAGACGGTTACAGGCAGAATGAACACACTAACTCAGAAGCAGAGTCGGTGATTATTAATTATGAACCATCTGCTGATTTTTCAGTGAGATTGGAATGGGCAAGATCAGCTTATGAATACAGGATGCCCGGCCCGTTAACAGATCAACAATTTTATGCAGATCCTGCACAGGCTTCAAGAACAAGAAATTATTTTAACCCTGATATTCATGTTCCCTCCGTTACACTTAACTGGCAAATAGCTGATCAAACCCGTTTACGCCTTAGCTCTTCGGCGGTGCTGGGAAAACGGAACAGTGTACTATTTGATAAGCCAACCAATGTAGCAGATACTATTAACAAAACTACTTTCCAATACAACAATCGGCAGGTTGATATTGATGAATTCAACAGCTATACCACAGAACTAAGATTACTGCAGGAATATCATGCGGGAAAACAAACCAGTGTACTGGCCGCGGGCATCCAGTATATGAACAACGACCTGCACCGCCAGCAATTAGGCGTTGGCACAACTGGCAGTGATTTTGACCTTAGTTTGGTAACACCGGGATGGGGCAGGGATATTCATTTTAAAACAAAAAACATAGCCTTGTTTGCAGAGAATAAGTTCCAGGTATTAAAACAATTGTCCATTACATTGGGGGCAAGATTAGAAAGTGGACAAACAGATCTTACCGGGTTGATCAATTATTATCCCGGTAATCAGGTTCCGGTAAGTATTGAACATCATTTTCCTTTATATGCCGCAGGCTTTGCGTATAAGATAAAAGAATCACTGCAGTTGTATGGCGGTTGGTCGCAGGCATATCGCCCCATGATCTTTAAAGACCTTATTCCTGCTTCTTTATATGAAAAAGTAGACCCGACTATCCGCGATGCATCAGGGTATAATGCGGAGATCGGTTTCCGTGGCAACTGGAAATTTTTAAAATGGGATATTACCGGTTTTATTTTGCAGGATAAGAACCGTTTTGGAACACTGGCACAAACAGATAATACAGGAGCACTGTACCTGTACCGAACCAATATTGGTAATTCTCTTTCAAAAGGAGCTGAAATATTTATTCAGGGCGATTGGTTGTTGGGAAAGAAAACAAGTTTAACAGCATTTACATCCACTGCGCTTATGCATGCCAGGTATACAGAGGCTACTGTAAAATCGGGCAATGTAAACAGGAATATCAACGGCAACAAAGTAGAAAGTGCGCCGGATCTTACCACCCGAAACGGTATAACCCTTCGTCATCATAAACTGCATCTGTCGGTTTTATACAGCTATACAGCGGCCACTTTTGCAGATGCATTAAATACGGTAACGCCGCCCGCAGCAACAGGCGCCGTTGGTTTGGTTCCGGCTTATGGTATCGTAGACATTAATGCCGGTTTGAAGCTTACGGATGCTGTTGAAATAAAAATGAATATTAGTAACCTTACCAATAAACAATATTTTACAAAGCGCCCCATGTTTTACCCCGGCCCCGGTATATGGCCGGCCGATGGGCGGAATGTTAATTTTACCATTGGAATTAAACTATAATAAAATTGGATAGTTTATAACCATTGTTATATTTAGCTTATTGTGCCGGTGAGAAGTGAGTGGTGAGTGGTGAGTGGTGAGTGGTCAGTGGTGAGTGGTCAGTGGTGAGTGTAAGTACCAGCAACTAACTTACTCACTACTCACTACTCACCATCAATATATTTCAGATTTTTTTAAAATGTTACACTGTTAAAAATGCAAGAGAAAGTTTTGGAAAAAGAAAAGCAACCGGCTTATACTGCTATTGGTTTATTAAGGGTCAGCGTTGGTATTGTGTACTTATGGTTTGGGGCGCTTAAGTTTTTTATAGGATTAAGTCCTGCAGAGCAATTAGCCATGCAAACCATACATAAGCTAACCTTTGGGTTAATTAATGATCACACCAACCTCCTGCTGCTGGCCGGCTGGGAGTGTTTGATCGGCGTGCTGCTGATCAGCGGCAAACTCGTCAAAACCGCTCTATACCTGCTTTTCCCGCATATGATATGTACTTTTTCGCCATTTATCTTTTTCCCCGGCGATACTTTCCGCCATGTTCCCTATGGATTAACCTTAACAGGGCAATACATCGTAAAAAACATCATCATTATTGCAGCAGGCGTTGTATTGTGGAAGGCTGAAAAGGAAAAGAATCAGGTAAATACAGTCAGTGCCGGGCAGAGAATCCTTTGAACGGTGTTGATGCATTGATTAAAAATGCAGAAAATACTTTATAGTGCCGTTTAGTATAATTAAATTAGCAGGCATGAAAAATGTCTGCTTTTTTATTTGTCTGATTATTTCTGTTGCAAGTTTTGCGCAGAGCGATGGTAAATGCGTATCCGGCGATTGTAAAAACGGAATAGGTAAATACGAGTACAAAGATTTAACCAGTTATGAAGGCCAATGGAAAAATGCTAAACCGGAAGGCAAAGGCATACAAATATGGAAGAACGGGAGAAAATATGTTGGCGACTTTAAGAATGGTTTGATGGATGGCACTGGCATGTTCTATTATGCCAGTGGAGATGTTTACGAAGGCAACTTTAAAGCAGGCAATATGGAAGGGCAGGGAACCTTCACGTTAAGCACCGGGGGCAAAATGGGTGGAACATTTTTGCAGAATAAGCTAACACAGGGGTACCTGTTATATAAAGATGGCGGAAAATATGAGGGCGCTTTTGTTGATGGCGTATGTGAAGGGAAAGGTGAAATGAAATATTCTACTGGTGAAGTTTACACAGGCATGTTTGTGAAAGGAAAAAAAGAAGGGTTTGGAGAGCTGCGCGATAAAAACGGGAAGCTTTTTTACAGCGGCAACTGGAAGAACGATCAGATGGTAAATCCGGAAGCAACCACCACTGCAAAAGAACAACGGTTAAAAACTTTTAGTGATGTTTTGGGCAGAGGTTACAGAGGGTTCCAGGTAATGAAAATTGATAATGAAACAGGGAGCTGTGGAATAGATATGGACTTTACTGTTTACAATGATTATTCGGTACAGGGTACTACCATTTTGAGATTGACCTATGCCGGCAAAGTGTATTCGAACAAAGCGCATTTTAAAGGAACGTTAGACCCCGAAAAATACAGCCTCTCTCTTACCGAAGATTATTTTGTATGGAAAGATGATTTACCGGGCCGGCTGTACTGGAAATTGGGATCCTGCAAGTTAGTGCTGCTCAACGATAGTAACCGGGCAGGGCATTATGGATTGAAAGGTACTACCGGAGATGGTTTTGATATTGAAGTGAAGGAAAAATAACTTCTGCAATGCCTGCTTCAAAGCTGTATCTTAGATTGACGATTAAAAAATCATAAACCAGCTATGGAAGTATGATACAGCAAAGCACACTTAAACAACTGTCGGAAATACTCGAACTGAGTATTTCAACAGTTTCAAGGGCATTAAAAGATCATCCCGATATATCTGAAGCCACAAAGAAAAAAGTAAAGGAACTGGCAACAGCTATGGAATATGAACCCAATAGCTATGCCGTACAGTTGCGCACCAAGCATAAAAATGTATTGGGTATACTCGTTCCTTCCATCAACAATTATTTTTACGATTCCTTTATTGCGGCAGTAGAAGAAGGTGCAAGAGAAAATGGCTACTCAGTACTGATCATGCAGTCGCGCGAAGACCTGCAGATAGAAAAAAGCAATCTGGCTATTTTCAGGAAGAATATGATAGCAGGACTCTTTGCTTCTATCTCAATAGCAACAGATGATATCAGTTCATTCGATAAATTAACGGAACAACAAACCCCTGTGATCTTTTTCGACAGGGTACCCGAATCGGCGCAGTGCAATAAAGTATGCCTGGCAGATGCAGAAACGGGCCGGTTAGCTGCAGAAGCCATTATTCAAAAAGGGAAAAAAAATATTCTCGCTTTATTTGGTCACCCGCACCTGAGTATTACAAAGAAAAGATTAGAATCTTTTCTTGATACTTTTAAAACACAGTCGCCCGAAACAAAAATAGAGTTGCATTTTCCTGAAAATTCAGCGCCATCAAAAGAAATAACACTGGAAGCCCTTGCCCGAAAGGAAAAACCGGATGTGATTTTTTGTATGGGAGATCTGATATTGATTGGGGTGATGTATGCAATACATGAAAAGAAATTAAAAGTACCGGATGATATTGCTGTGATCAGCGTAAGCAATGGTTTTATTCCAACGCTATACGATCCCAAAATCACACATGTAGAAACCAGTGGGTATAAATTAGGTAAACGGGCCTTTACGCAAATGTTATCACGTCTGCAAAACAATGAAACTCCGGAAGAAGTAATGATTGAGTCACTATTAGTGGACGGAGGCTCATTGTGATCATTGGGGAAGTTACTTTCTAATGGGTATGCTATTAAACACATAGTTACATAGGTTAAGAAACAGGGCATATAGTTTAAAAGCTATGTTTCTTTTGTTCTTCCTATGAATCTATGTGTTAAGTTAATCGTGAGTTGTCAGTGGTGAGTGGTGAGTAAGTTAATCGGTTACCGGCAGTTACTCACTAGTGACTACTCACTACTCATAAATTAGCGACAGACTAAGCTTAACATAATACCGGGAAGTTTAAAAATCTGAAATAAAGAATAATTTAGGTATTAACGGTTGTGCTATTAAACACATTGATAACAATAGAGTTCAATACAACACGTCAACAACTAAGCAAAATGAGATATGGTTAATCACTTGCGCCCTTTGCAGCTCATGGCATTCTTTGCGATACAGCTTTTCTCTCCAACACTTATAAACCCAAAAATCACTGAAACAGATTCATCTATAATAGCTGGCTCGCTGATTATGCAAGGTTTAAAGCGGTATCGCTAAGTACGCAATGGGCCGGAATGATCGCAAAAAGACCTTTGTGTATTTAACACAATCCCTGCTTAAAAATGAAATTAACCCGGTAAAACCAGAAATGATTGTATCAATAGCTAATTTAAACATAGGAGCACAGCACGTTAGGTATTAAATATCTTTAAAAGAAAAGTACGTAATGGTCTCGATGAGAGAGAAATGAGAAAAGGAGAGTATCCCGAATTTCAGAAACGCTTCTTTTCTTCTGGCTTTCTTTTATTGCAACCAAAATGTACTACTGTATTTAATAGCGTAACACGTTAGGAGTTACTATTTGAAAATTTTCACTATTAGTCATAACTTTCTTGCATGATATATTGTAACAAAAAATGGGCTTTGGGCTATCTTTTTACTTCCTGCATCTTTTTTGCATGCAGTAAACAATCAGCTCCCAATGCCCCGCCACCTGTTGTAACTCCGGCAAGTTTCGATATTGATAAATTGCAATTAGATAATACGGTTGCTTCCGGCAGCACAACAAACTATGGCATCCGCCCCGGGGTGGTAATCAGGCTATCGTTTAATGCGCCTGTTGACAGAAATTCTGTTGCAGCCGCAGTATCGGTTAGCGAGAATGGCACAACGGTGGTTGGTGCCGATATGAGTTATGAAAGAAGCGACAGTGTATTGGTTATTACACCAACTGCTCCACTAAAAGGGCTAACACGCTATTATATTACCGCTAATACAACATTGCAATCTGCAAAAAAAACAAAACTTAGTTCTGCCCTGAATACGCCATTGATCACACAAATTGACCCGGCAGATAAATTTCCGAGGGTTACAGATAATGAATTATTAGATCTTGTACAGAAACAAAGCTTTAAATATTTCTGGGATTTTGGACACCCTGTTAGCGGCCTGGCCAGAGAGCGTTCAAACGGAAATGCTGAAACAGTTACTACCGGCGGATCTGGTTTTGGTATCATGGCCATACCTGTTGCTGTTAACAGAAATTTTATTACACGTGCACAGGGGTTGGCCAGAATGCAAACCATTGTTGGGTTCTTAAAAAATAAGGCACAGAAATTTCATGGAGTTTTTCCGCACTGGTTAAATGGAATGGATGGTACGGTTATTCCCTTTAGTACAAAAGATGATGGGGCCGACCTTGTTGAAACCTCTTTCTTAATGGCTGGCTTACTTAGCGCAAGACAGTATTTTGATGGGGTAGATGCAGGCGAAACAGCACTCCGCAACGATATCAATGCATTGTGGAACGCAGTAGAATGGAACTGGTTCAGGCAGGGCGGGCAAAATGTTTTATACTGGCACTGGAGCCCCAAATACAATTGGGATATGAACCATAAAATTGAAGGCTGGAATGAATGTTTGATAACGTATATCCTCGCATCATCATCCAATACCGATTCAATACCGGCTTCAGTATATCATAATGGTTATGCCCGCAGTGGGTCTATGATCAATGGGAATAGTTATCTTGGTTATCCGCTACCGCTGGGGGCGTCCAATGGAGGCCCTTTGTTCTGGTCGCACTATTCTTTTCTCGGTATTAACCCCAACGGACTGAGCGATGGTTACGCCAATTATCAAACGCAGGTAGTTAATCATACTAAAATAAATTATACCTACTGTGTAAACAATCCCAAAGGGTATTACGGTTACAGTAATGCCTGCTGGGGATTAACTGCCAGCGATATACCCAGTGGCTATGCCGCCAATGAACCAAACAATGATATTGGTGTGATCACACCAACGGCGGCATTATCTTCATTCCCGTATACGCCAACAGAAAGTATGCGTGCATTAAAATTCTTTTATTATACACTGGGTGATAAAATATTTAAAGACTACGGCTTTACAGATGCTTTCAGTTTACAAAGTCTCTGGTATGCCGAATCTGCATTGGCCATAGATCAGGGCCCCGAAATTATTATGATAGAAAATTACCGTAGCCAATTAGTGTGGAATTTATTAACGGGTTGCACGGAGATTAAAAGAGGGATGAAAAGGCTGGGATTTGTAGCGCCGTATTTGTAGCGGTGTTTGGTGTTTGGTCTTTGGTGTTTAGTCTTTGGTCTTTGGTCTTTAGTCTTTGGTGTTTAGGTTTGGATCTTGTGTCTTTGGTCTTTAGTCTTTGGTCTTTAGGTTTGGATCTTGTGTCTTGGGTATTTCAGTGTTGTTGATATTATTCAAGCCCTTGCAGATTCTGTAAACCCAACTGACTATTTGAAAAAATTACGAAAACGTGATGCCGGGTTGGGCAGCTACGTAGGGACAAACTGTCCCCTCGTAGAAATGGTTACATATAATGGCAAAAAGCGAAAAACCCCGGGAGGTAATGTAGAGCATATTTTACGCCTTATTCAATCTATTCCAAGCCCCAAAGCAGAGCCATTTAAGCAATGGTTGGCCAAAGTAGGTTACGAACGAATGCAGGAAATAGCTAATCCGGAGCAAAGTTTAGACAGGGCAAGAGAAAACTGGCAAAAACTGGGGCGTAGTCAAAAATGGATACAACAAAGAATGACAGGGCAGGAAACCCGAAACAAATTAACTGATTACCGGAAACAAAACGGTGTAGAAAAAGCAGATGAATTTGCCCTGATTACTAATATTATTCACGAAGAATGGACCGGGCTCACGGTACAAAAACATAAAGATTTAAAAGGGCTAAAATCGCAAAACCTGCGTAACCGCATGAGCGAAGCTGAATTGATTTTTACAACATTCAGCAAACAGAAGTCTGTGGTTTGTAGTCTGCTGTTTGTGGTTGTTTTTTTTGTGTGGCTGATTTGTTTTACCGATTTTAAAGAAACTTTTTACTAAAACCATCAACAACCAGAGACTAAAGACTACAGACAAAAAACTTTCTGTAGCCGAAACTGAAGAGGCAAAAGGGTTGTTGCAAAATGCCGGGGCCGGTAAAAGGGGTGGCGCCGTAGCCAAAAATGCAAGAAAAGAATTAGAAAGTAAAACAGGAAAAATGTGGTAACAGGCGAAAATTTTCTGCCACCGGTAAATAAAAACAAAAAATTGAAATAGCAGATAACAGCCAGGCGGTAATGTAAACAATAAACAAACCGGCACTTACGCTACCCGCCATTTTTCATAAAATCCTGCAAAGCGGCATGATAAACCGATTTGCCTTTGGGCAGCTTTGCGGCATAAGCCTGCCTTTTTTCGGGGTTGCGGATAATTGATTGCGCATAAGCAACAGCCTGCTTAAAAAGGACTTGTTTTTCTGTTTGCCGCCTGCTCGGTTTAACCTTCGACATATCGGGATGTTTCGACACAACAGTGGTATTACCATACACCTTAAATACCAACTGTTTGCCAATAGACCCGCTTAGGCTCTCTAAGGGCGAGTTTTTAGAAATTCTAGCCATATAATATGAATAGGTTTGTTAAATGGTTAATAGCCGGGTGTAAGGTTGTATTGCATAGCCAATACGCAAGCTGTATAGATAACCCCAAACCCCAACTCCAAACTCCAAACTCCAAACTCCAAACTGTACTATCCTCCCTGTTACCGGCATAGCAGCTCCGTTCATCCTTCGTCCATTCTTCGTCCATCCTTCGTCCATCCTTCGTTCATCCTTCGTTCATCCTTCGTTCATCCTTCGTCCATCCTTCGTCCATCCTTCGTTGGTAAACTGTCTCAAACAGTGGTTTATTTTGTATTACAGTAAAATCAGGCTGGTATTATTTGGGGAGCTGGGGGGTGAATACAAAATAAGATATTAGGATTATCCATTTAAGCCGCATTGGCTTTATACCAGTACGGTTCATTTGTCATAAATCTTTCTATCAACTTATGCCAAATAGTTTTTAAAAAGCTGCGCCTATTAAAGCGGAAAAAGTATTCGTTCAAATACCCATTCATAAATTTTTCTGAGCAATGGTGATGAATACCCCTTAACCATCCTTTTAAATTCATAATCACAAAATGCAGACCGGGAAAGTTCTTACCACCTTCAGAAAGTTTTTGTTTGATTTCAAACTCACTTTCTAAGGGCCAATAACCACGCCAACCATCCGTTAGCACTTGTGCATTGTCTTTATCAATGTATTTCTCAAAAAAAGGTTTAAAGCTCTCAGCACTTGCATTTTCTATCACTTCAGCATAAGCTCTGCCTATTTTATTCCCTTTTACTTTTTGTACTGCTATGACTATTAACTTTTTATCGCCTTTACTTCTTCCTCTTTCCCCGGTGTCCAGGCCACCTATCATTAGTTCATCCACTTCCACTTTATCGTCCAGCAAGTGTTTGCCGCTGCTTTTCATGGACTCCTGCGCTTTTCGCTTAAACAGCCAGGATGATTTCTGGTTTACTGCAAATTCATTGGCCAACTCAATGGTGGACATCCCTTTTTTACGCACAGCTATCCGAAAGGCCATACCGAATGCTTTGAGCAACGGTATCTTTATTTTATGGAACCGGGTATGCGCTGTAACCGACTCGTCATAGCCACATTTCCCGCAGCGCAAGTGAAAAGCTGTCCTGCCTTTCACACTCCTGGTAGCACTGCATTGGTGGCACCGATAACCATCTTTCCACTTCATATCAAAAAGATACTGTTTACAATCATCCTCACTGGCAAAGAACTTCTGAAACTGATGAATATTTACTCCTTTAAACATACCAAATATTTTAGCTTAAAAATACTAAATTATTTGGTATTTAGCAATGCCTACTTTTGTTTGCGTTCTAAATGGATAATCCTATAAGATATTTTTATTATATTATCCGAAAAACTAAGCAGAAATTTATTATTATAACAAGATCCAAGGAACAAGAAGCAAGGAACAAGAAACAAGGTTCAAGAAGCAAGGAACAAGATCCAAACCTAAAGACCAAAGACCAAGACCAAAGACCAAAGCCAAAGCAGAAAAACCGCAAAAGAGGGGGTTGTGATTTGCTTTCAAATTGATACTAACTTAGTTCTTTCACAACCAAATTCGCATTGAATAGCACAGTGGAACTGTTGTGATTTGCTTTCAAATTGATACTAACTTAGTTCTTTCACAACTTTAGCAGAACTACAACAACACCTTGTAGAGTTGTGATTTGCTTTCAAATTGATACTAACTTAGTTCTTTCACAACGGTTATATTGGTAATGTGGTTTGCTTCTTCGTTGTGATTTGCTTTCAAATTGATACTAACTTAGTTCTTTCACAACGCGCACCCTGCACTTCGATGCTTCCTACCTGTTGTGATTTGCTTTCAAATTGATACTAACTTAGTTCTTTCACAACCGAGATCATCTGCTTACAAGTGGCTATCAGTTGTGATTTGCTTTCAAATTGATACTAACTTAGTTCTTTCACAACATTTAAGCATTTGAAGTTGAGGCCAATAAAGTTGTGATTTGCTTTCAAATTGATACTAACTTAGTTCTTTCACAACGGTTTGTTGGTATAAACCAGTAACTATGCTGTTGTGATTTGCTTTCAAATTGATACTAACTTAGTTCTTTCACAACCCATCCCAGGGCGGTACTCGTTGTATGCAAGTTGTGATTTGCTTTCAAATTGATACTAACTTAGTTCTTTCACAACATGCGACATCTGTTCTTCCATATCCCCAACGTTGTGATTTGCTTTCAAATTGATACTAACTTAGTTCTTTCACAACAAACTGACTGTAGCCTGTTGCGCAGATGGCGTTGTGATTTGCTTTCAAATTGATACTAACTTAGTTCTTTCACAACTTTTTCGCTTACTGGTAACACGCTTGTTTGGTTGTGATTTGCTTTCAAATTGATACTAACTTAGTTCTTTCACAACCTACTGCTATTAACGCTCAGTTCCCCGGATGTTGTGATTTGCTTTCAAATTGATACTAACTTAGTTCTTTCACAACTTTTGACTTTGCGATTATGTACGACAAGGAGTTGTGATTTGCTTTCAAATTGATACTAACTTAGTTCTTTCACAACAGAACGTATTTTGTAACCTATTCCGGCATAGTTGTGATTTGCTTTCAAATTGATACTAACTTAGTTCTTTCACAACGTACTACGCACAGACATTGCAGATCATTTTGTTGTGATTTGCTTTCAAATTGATACTAACTTAGTTCTTTCACAACCGAAGTTATCGCAGGTCACTGCCCCGCCCGTTGTGATTTGCTTTCAAATTGATACTAACTTAGTTCTTTCACAACCGGGTTTGATAGGAAGCCTAATAATATGTGGTTGTGATTTGCTTTCAAATTGATACTAACTTAGTTCTTTCACAACAACTCCTGAAATAGCATCGTAGGTATCCCTGTTGTGATTTGCTTTCAAATTGATACTAACTTAGTTCTTTCACAACATTCATTTATCAGACAGCAATAGTAATGCTGTTGTGATTTGCTTTCAAATTGATACTAACTTAGTTCTTTCACAACAGAAATGTTAGGTGTGCTGAATACATTACGTTGTGATTTGCTTTCAAATTGATACTAACTTAGTTCTTTCACAACTGAACAAGAATTAGTTACTGATAAGGATTAGTTGTGATTTGCTTTCAAATTGATACTAACTTAGTTCTTTCACAACTGAAGGGCGGTTAATAGCCGCCCTTTCACAGTTGTGATTTGCTTTCAAATTGATACTAACTTAGTTCTTTCACAACGGGTCAGCAATGGGCAACCGCTAACTGTTAGTTGTGATTTGCTTTCAAATTGATACTAACTTAGTTCTTTCACAACCTTAGTTATTCGTTAGGGGTAGAATTATAGTTGTGATTTGCTTTCAAATTGATACTAACTTAGTTCTTTCACAACCCAACTGCAGTAACATAATCATAGATGTCTGTTGTGATTTGCTTTCAAATTGATACTAACTTAGTTCTTTCACAACTTCGATTATGTTTTTCACTTCAGTTGCAGAGTTGTGATTTGCTTTCAAATTGATACTAACTTAGTTCTTTCACAACAGTTTTGGCTAAAATGCTTACCAGTATTGTGTTTGAGCTAAAAAACAGGATAAGAAAATCAGTAATGTACACCGATTTTTTTATCCTGTTTTGTTGTTTTTAGGGCTGCCTGACCCACCCTTTGCCCTTCCGGGAAGGGATATTTTATAGTTTTGATTAAAACATTTCTAATTGCTGAACCGGGCTTTGGGTGTTCTGCGGGCTTTTTCCGTAAAAAAGCTCTACCATCCCAAACTGTTTATCGGTAAACTGGAAAATACCCACATGCCCCTTGGCGGGCAAAAATCCCTTGACCCTTTTAATATGCACATCCGCATTCTCCCGGCTTGGGCAGTGGCGCATGTAGATGCTGAACTGGAACATCTGGAAACCATCTGTTAACAGCTTTTTCCGGAAAACGGCATACGCTTTCCGGTCTTTTTTGGTATCAGTTGGCAGATCAAACAGTACAAGCACCCACATAATGCGGTAAGCGTTTAGTCGTGTCTGGTATTGGCGGCTCATTGAAGACTGGCAAATTCCGGGTAATCGATCTTCCGCTGTTTTCCCTCAAAACATTTAGTAAGGCTGGCGGTTGTTTTTTGAACTGCCACCAGTAAAGGGCTTTTTTCATTCCTGATCTTTACATCCATTGCCGGTATATTCAGCAATTGCTGTTTCATTTTGGGCGATAGTTCGAGGTAATTACCATTCATTCTTACAATATCCCATACTATACGGTCTACAAACGGGCGGTATGGTTCCATAATATCATCAGCTAAGCAATAGGCGTTGTACTGGTTTTTATGAAAAATGCCCAATGTGGGTAATAAACCGCTTGCTACCAGACTTCTTGCTACCACTGCCCTTAATATGGCGTAACCATAGTTAAGCAGGTTATTGGGCGGTGGCCCATACCGTTCGCGCCGGAACTGGAGAAAATCGGGGAAAATATTTTTCCAGTAATAAGCTGCTGCAGTGGCCTCATGGTTTTCACTGTCGCCGCTTTTTACTTCCTTGCTCCAGTTTTTCATATTGGTAACGGGTATCCGTAACCATTCTAATATGGCCGCCTGGTTATCTATTTTGGCGCTTACGGTTTGTTGCCAAAGTTGTTTTTTTAAAGGAGCTGAAGCTTCAACCTGTGCGGTAAATTTGGCGCTTTGCAAGGTATGTCCGTCAAGGTTTAATAATAAGCCGGTAGGGTGGTGACCGTTATCGCAGGTTATCAGGGCTACATTATTGGCCAGCAGTTTGGCTATCAGGGCCTGCGTAATAGTTATTTGCTGGTGATCTAAGATCAATACGCCAATATCTTCTATAGGTACCTGCTTTGTTTCACCGGTATCTCCTCCTTCAAAAACCAATTGCTCGTCTTTGGTTTTTAAATAAGCAGGGTTGCCGAAGTAGAGGGTGCGTTTGATCATTTGATGATTTTTACGATTTTGCCAAGCCTATCTACTTCTAGTTTCCAGCAAAATTCTTTAATCATTGTACCGTCAAGCGATTTTTGATTTTTAGATTGGGGGCTGCCTATTCCATATTCATTTTGAATAGGATAATTTAATCCTCGTTTAGCCTGCTCTTTTTTATTCATGTTAAATATCGTTGTGGCAGATGTATTGGGAATAAAATTGGCAGTAGTACCAGATCCATCAATGAATTTGTAAATTCGGGTAAGTTGCTCTAAGTTAATAGTTTCCAGACTAACGGAATTTGGATTGTTTATTTCGTCGAGCGTAGGTAAATACACTAAGTCGTTAGGTGATAGAAAAAATAATAGAGCATCGCCATTTTCATTTATTAAAGGAACAGAACAGTTTTTTGGCTTTATATTTTCTAAAGCACCTTGCTTTTGATTCTCAATAACAATATTTAAAGGGATTGTTTCGTACTTCCTTGTACCATTTTCAGTTTTATAAACAGCAAAAAAAAGGTTAGTCCCATCAGCTGCAACCACAAACTTATCTTTCTTATTACCAGTTTGCCCCACATTAAACTTATTCCCTGTTGCCTCGTATGTTCTTACTTTGTAAATTGGTTGGTGAAATTTACCATTATTAGTTTCTGTAATGTTTTTGTTCAGCTCATCAATGCCATCAATCGAAAATGCTAATGTTTCTGGAGCAAGTATTTTCTCTTTTTCATCTTTTACATTTTGATATTTTTCTTTACTGAGATGGTTGATAAGAATAACTTGAATACCTGTGTCTGTGATAGTTCTGATTTTTGATTCATTGAATGATTCATCTAATCTTACTCTTGATGCTACATTATTAGGATTGCCTTGATTATCGATGTCCCAATAATAAATTTCTACTTTAGACACGTCTCTGTCATTCCAGGTATTATTTAACGTTTTAAAATATTTTTGTAAGGCGTTTTTATTTAAGTTGGCATCAACCAATCCCTTGATAAATTTGCGAAGGTTATTATCAACTATATCTTCCCAATTATCTAATGCGTTTGATAGTTGTACTACTTTTTTAAACCGAAGTTTGACTAAACCAGAAACTGTATCTTTATGGAGAGGCTTCCTTATAGCCCAACTTGCACCTTTTGTTTGAGTTGTAATTATTTTTTCTACGTCACTGTTTTTTATTTTCCAGTTTTGATATTTATTAACAGTTTTATTTATAACACGCAGATTTTGTTTAAAACTTACAATGGTTGTGAATAATTGTTCCTTAGCGTCTTGAGTAAATGTTTCCCACGGCTTTTTGAAAATCCATTTGTAATTTCCATTTGATCCCTCATTATTTTTTTTATAACAAAGCATATGCTTTATATCTTCTCTTGATTTCTGTTTTTGTTCATTATTTTTTCCTTTCTCTAATGCACTTTGATTATTTAGATAATTAATATGATTCCTCGTAGCACATGCGATTACTAAAGCATCTAAAGCATGATGACGATGATCAATTCTTTTTTTTGAAAAGCCTTTGGATAACTCTAATGGAACGGTAGGCATAAATTTTTTTGTCTTTTCATTAATAGTGCCAAAATTATCACTGTTAGTTATCTTATTAAGCCTTTCAAAACGAGCAGCTATTATTTCATTCCATACATCGTTTAATCCCCAATCTTGTTTTAGGATTGTCGTTATTTGACCATTGCTTGATAAAACATTCACAGAAGTGATTCCATCATCTTTTGCCCCCGCCCTAACAATATTTGATAATAAGTTCTTAACCATTTTACTTATATACCGAGTGTCATTCATTTGTCTCTCAATCATTTTTTCGGGAACTTCTTCCAGCAATAATTTTTTCCTCTTTCCCTGGCTATTTGCGTAATGTTCATTTACCAGTTTTTCATAGGCTTCAACGGATAGAATTTCAACTTTTTTCCCAAAGTTTAATTCTACAATTTGCCCTCCGTGTGCCTTAATAAACTCAAGACCAAGCTTATTATCCTTTAATTTGTTGACCTCGGCTTCACAGATTACTTTATTACTAAATGAGTCATCAAAAAATCGTGACTGAGGAATTATGTGTTCAATCTCATACGCAGAAGTGAATAATTTGTTTAGAGGTATTAATATGCCTGTATATGGCGAGCGGTACTTTTGTTCAAGCCAAAGCTTGTACCGAATTAGATCATTTTTTGAAGGCTGAGCCGTTTTGCTAATTTTTAGAATATCTTCTGGTATTTCTAAGCCAGAAAGCAATACGCCATCTTCATAAATTCTTAATATTTCTTGCTGACTCGGGGAATAGGGTCGGACATTTTCAACTTCAACGTCATTCATCATTTCAGCTAATAATGCTTTTATACGTTGGTTTGTATTTTCATTAATTGTAATTTGATCTGTCATTGCTTTACGCTTATCAGCTGGGTTCTTCATCTCACGTCCTAATTCAATGTGTATTTCATCGAAAAAATTTTCTATCCCCTTTCCATAATTATTCCAGATATCTTTTACTACACGTAAAGTTTCTGTTATCACTTGCTCTACAATAGGGTTACGGAGGGAGTGTTGTTTGAATTCCTGTAGATATTTTTCTAAATCTTGAGGAGTTTCCCATTTAGTTATATCACCATTCTCGAAATATTTATTATAAACGATATAGCTTGTAAGCCAAAGTGGTAATCCCTGGAAGTGCTCTAATTCGGTTAAAAGGATTGATTTGTCTCTTATTTTGTCCTTTATTGTACCATCATATTCACCAGTAATTATTTTCGCGATTCTATTTTTAGTTTGTTCATGAATATTTTCTTCATTCCAATATTTTCCTATTCGCATTAAAGGCAATAATTTTTTTATAGCTTTTGCAGAATAAGCACCATATTCATTTTTGAATGGGGGAAACTTCTTAAATTGTTCTACGAAGTCATCTCCTAGTTTATGCTTTTGTGCAAATGATTTTAAGGCTTTTGGAATTTCCAATTTATCGTTAACTGAATATAATATATGCCAAAGAGCTTCCTCAGTTTCTTTGTTTAAAAAGTCAGCTGCTATGTCTTTAACTTTTGATAACCTTGAAAGAATCTGTGATCGGGTTTCGTTGCAGGGATAGTTTTTGGATTCACCTTTTATGGAGTCATATACATAATTCCATCTGTAGTTACTTGATTTTAATTTTAATGGTTTTAGTAGGTGATTGAGCAATGATTTATTATCAATTTCTTTTCTGTCATTTAACCAATCAAACAGAGATGCCCAGTCAGATGGTGTTTTTAAAATATCGACAGTAATGTCAATGCCAGAATTCTTTTCATAGAGTTTTAAATTTCTAACCCATTGCCACAATCTAAACTCTTGGAATAATGGATGAGATTTTGCAATACATTTAATTGGTTGGATTTTCTTCTCTCCATTTTCAATAAATACTCTGCTTTCATATTTGCAATCATTAATTAAAGATTTTTTACTTTTCAAGGGACGTTGATAAAAAATAATATCTTCTATAAACAAATGAATAAAGTCTTTAGTTTCCAATGCACCTTTATGTGGCTCATTGTTCTTATAAAGTTCTTCTATACACCTTTTAAATAAATTCTTGTCTTTTAACTCTGGATGATAGTTTTGTTGGTTTTTTAATATTTGAAGAAGTTCATTCTTATAAAAATTTCGTTCAATTACCCTGACTAACTTTCCATTTATTTTTTGAGATGGATTTTGCAGAAGGGTATCATAAATATATTTACCAACTGTTTTGCCAGAATCGAAAATTTCTTTTTCAGTTTTAATTTTAATAAGCTTCCATTTTTTTTCCCAATCTTCATCTGAGGGGATAGAAAATTTTCTTTTTACCGTACCATCTTCTTCTGTCCTGTCATTCCCATTTTTATCTAGGTCTATTGTAACTATTATGTTCTTTTTTTGATTAATCCAATCTGGTAGCTCTTTATTGAAATATTTTCCAGTTACGCCAGTTGCTAATTTTATGTGAATTATTTTTAATCCTTTATATGTCTGTCCGGTATCCTCAATGCTTTCTATATTTTCGGTAACAAAATACATTCTAGTTTGTGCAGTTCTTGTGGCATCCTCATCTTCTTCACCCCGTAATTGGTAATACCCTCTTTTTTGATTAAAATTCAAAAGAAGCCAAGCTAATTCTTCCCTTTCTATTTTTTGAGATAATGCTTTTGTTCTTAAATAGTAGATCGTCCAATCATGCGGTATTTTCTTGCCATTTTTCAATAAATTTGGCTGGTATAGTTTGAAATCTTCAACCATTTCTGCAAAGGAATTCTTAAAAATGAATTCAAAATGTTTTGTTTCATCATTAAAACAGTAAGCAATTTTAGGTTCGGTTTCTTTGTTATATTGTCCTAAGCGATTTAAAAAATCTATTTCCCTTGAATAATGAATGGGTAGAAAATTCAAGATATTTAAAATCCTATGTAAACGCTGTCTGCGTAATAAATGCCTTTCTCTCAATCTTCTTATACTTCTAAATTTGGTTCTTTTTGCAGCATCAGATTCAGTAATCCCGCTATCGAATTTTCCTAAAATATCTTCACTCATAGGAATGACCCTGCTACCCAACTTGATTATTTCATTTGAATTGGCTTCTATCTCCTGTTTAATTAGTGCCCATCCTATTGAATTAGTTCCTAAATCAAGTCCAAGAATTCGTTTCATATAGTTTGGTTTATAAAATTTATTCTTTAATTTCACTCTATTGAAAGCAAATCACAATAAGGATTATTCCGTTGTGTAAACATTTAAGCCGGGGCAACTCGGCTTTTTTTGTTGCCGTATTTTAAAAGAGAATGAATACCAACCTGTTTGTTAAAAGAGATATTGGGTAATAAAGGCTGCCGGCATAACTCATTCGGGGGGAATGAAACCACTATAAATATAACCCCATCTTTCAAAAAATGAAAAATTTCATAAAAAAAAAGCTACGCAGAGTATGAGAATAGTCTATTAGAATATGGGAGAGCATTTAAAATACAGGCAAACCACTTTTTTTGTATCCTTACCCTGAGGTACATGCCAACCAAATATTAGCTATTCTAAAAGCCAGGAAACCCGAATTGGAAAAACGCTATCCTATTTCCGAACTGGGTTTGTTTGGCTCATAAAATGAAGTTAGCCCCTCTACTTCAGGCGCTTTTGGGGCAAGTATTAATTCAAGAGTAACTATACCCTATTAGGTATAGTTAATTAAAAATTATATTTATTATACCCAATAGGGTATAATATCAATAAATAACCTATTTTTATACCCTAATAGGTATAGTATGACTTCCCTTTCCAATACAATAAAACAGAAGCGAAAATCGCTCAAACTAACCCAGGAAGACCTTTCCCTCAAATCAGGCCTGGGTTTGCGGTTGATCCGTGAAATTGAGCAGGGCAAGACCTCTATGCGCATGGATAAAGTAAACCAATTATTAGCGCTATTCGGAATGGAACTTGTAGCGGCAGCCAAACAGAGAACCAATGAGTAAAACCGGAAAAGTATTGTATCGTGATCAATTAGCCGGACGTATATCGGAAGGAGATTTCGGCTATTCGTTTGTGTATGATCCCGGCTACCTGGCCGCACAAAATCCACAACCGGTCAGTCTCACATTGCCACTCAGGGAAGGCCCCTATTACAGCAAAACCCTCTTCCCGTTTTTTGACGGACTGATCCCGGAAGGTTGGCTGTTACACATTGCGCAGGAACACTGGAAGGTAAAGCCGAATGACCGTTTTGAATTGCTTATGGTTTGCTGTAGGGATACAATCGGAGCCGTAACCATCATCCCGGAAAATAAATAAAAGAATGCCAAACTGTTTAATCTGTTATAAAGATGCCGGTGACAAAGAGTACCACAAAAAATGTGTTAAGCAGTTTTTTGGAACAGAAAAGATGCCGGAATTGGTGCTGAATAAGAATCTGTTGAAAAAAATGGCAGAAGAAACGATCAATAGGCGAATCGCCATAACAGGTGTACAACCAAAATTATCACTAACGCTTGAAAAAGGAGGAGAAAAAAATACAAGGCTCACCATTGTTGGTTTATGGGGAGAATTTATCTTAAAACCGCAGCATGAAAAGATACCGGTCATGCCTGAAACAGAGGACCTGACTATGCACCTCGCTTCCGTTTTCAACATTGAAGTTTGTGATCACACCTTATTGCGGGCAAAGGATAAAAAACTGGTATATATAGCCAGGAGATTTGACAGGAAGAAAGGAAAAAAAATACACATGGAGGACTTTTGTCAGCTTTCGGAATTCTTAACTGAGAATAAATACAAAGGGTCTTACGAAAAAACGGGGCAGTTGATCATCAAATACTGTACGAACGCCGGCCTTGATGTGCTTAAATATTTTGAACTGTTGCTTTTTTCCTATCTGTCGGGTAATAACGATATGCACCTGAAAAATTTTTCCGTATTGCACATAGAAAATGAAATAGTATTTAGTCCCGCTTATGATCTGATCAATGTTAATCTGATTCATCCAAAGGATAAGGAAGAACTGGCATTGATGCTGTGCGGCAAAAAAAACAATATCCGGCTGATTGATTTTAATGCGCTGGGAAAATTGTTGGGAATCCCGGTAAAAGTGATGCAAAACTGTTATAAAAAATATAGCTCGGCTGAGGAAGATGTACATAAATTGATTATGTCATCCTTTTTACCCGATTATTACAAAGCGCAATACTGGAAAATCTGGCGGAAGAAGCAAGAGATTTTTTTAAATAAATAGGTTAGTGTAAATGGATAATCCTATATTTTTTTCAACTTTTAAATAGATGAAACGTAGGGGGGCTGCATGGTTACCAGCTCTGACAAATCGTTACTAATAACATCTGAAAAGAATAATGTGTCAATATAATTTTATGGAGTCTTCATGTATTATCACCTTTTTACCACGGGGGATCCAGTTCTCTTACTGATCGTAACTATATCGCATCCTTTAGTTTGTAATACAGCCCATTGAATGACCACGAATAATTTAAATTGCCTTTAATCCACCACCTCCAACAAACAAAACGAATAAGGTTCCATGATTAAATGTTCGTAATCAGACCCAACAGTATGCCTTTTCTCCTGCCAGTGATCGTATAGTTTTATAGGTGCCTTTCCATGTTCCTTAAATGCATACCATGTAAGAAATGCGGTTTTGCTGCTGTAGTTAAACAGACAGTACAATCTTTGATTATCTCCGGTACGCAGAAAGCCGGCTACATGAATATTATGCGGGGTAAGCCAGTCAAGATTTTTTCTGTCGGCTACCACCGGTAATTTTTTTCGTAAACTGATCAATCGCTGAGTGGCCGAGAATATTTTTTCTTCTATCGTATCTTTTTCTTCTGTTTTGGCATTTTTTGCCTGGTCAATCACAGGCCGGTGCATCCATCGGTTATCATAGCTTTTGCCAGTATCGTTCTGGTAAGAATAATCGTTGGTGTAACCGGCTTCGTCTCCATAAAATAACATGGGTATACCGCCAACAAAAAAACTATGCGCCTGCATGAGAATTATTTTCCGGATAGACAATGTTATTTCATCAGCATCATTATACTGCAAAGCTTTTTCCAAACCACACAATGAAGCCAATGAACCGCTGATGCGTGCATCCTGCGTTTTGGGGTTTACTGAAAACAAAGCACCCGAGGCTGGTGAGTTTGGAATGGCGCCTGAATAATAATCTTTCAAAAACCTGCGGTGTTCATACGGACTAAAGCCTGCCGAAGCAATCATGCTGTCATCATAGCCCAATCCAATATCATCATGGCAACGTGTATAGTTTACCCAGGTAGTACCAAATGGTTTTTGCAGCAGATCTTGTTGAGCGGCAAGCATAACGCGTGTATCGCCTGTTGCCAGCGCATCCCATTGCAATGCCATTTGTGTGGCGTTGTATGCAACATCGCATTCCTGCCCGGTATAATTATCCGTACCAAAATATTTCATGATCTCCTTGGGCGCTACTATGGCTTCACCCAGCAATGCCATTCCCGGTGCTGCTACCTGAACGCATTGCCTGATCAATCGTAAAACACTATGCGCCTGTGGCAGGTTCTGACAGGTGGTGCCCAACTGTTTCCAGATAAAGGCGGGTGCATCAATACGCAGAATATCTATACCAAGATTGGCATAGAAAAAGATGGTATCGAGCATGGCATTAAACACAACTGGGTTGGTATAATTAAGGTCCCACTGGTAATTGTGAAACACGGTCATAACCCACTTATTACATTCTTTCACATAGGTAAAATTGCCGGGTGCGCTTTCAGGAAAGATCTCGGGCATGGTTTCATCAAACTGATCAGGCAATGATCTATCATCATACATGTAAAAATAATCCTGGTAAACAGGATCACCCTTTTTGGCTTTCTCCGCCCATTCGTGGTAATGCGAGGTATGGTTGAGAACAATATCAATCATCAGGTACATCTTCTGTTCCAGCATTTTCTGCTGTAACGCTTTCAGCTCTTCAAGTGTGCCAAATCGTTCGTCTATCTTTCTAAAATCGGATACTGCATAGCCACCATCACTTTCTCCTGCCGGACTTTGAAACACAGGCATCAGGTGTAAAAAATTTACTCCCAGCCTTGAAAAGTAAGGCAGCTTGCCGGGCATGTTTTTTAATGCACCGCAAAACCTGTCAACATACAAACTCATGCCGGTAATATCGTTGCTGAGAAACCAGTTGCCTTTTTGTTCTTTACGTTCATCCTCCCGGCGCAGGGCCGCAGATCTTTCTTTATGCGCTTTAATGAGGGTAAGTATCAAACTGTCAAATGCTTTGTCGCATTTTGGATGATGTCCATACAATTCCATATACAACTCATGAATGGCAGAGGTGTTGGCAATGAAACGGGTATGAAATAATTTATCATTCCCGCACAGATCAAGCTGTTCCTGCGTGCAGAGAAGGTTGATTCGGTTATGTAGGGGGTAGTTGTACACGGTTGTTGTTTTTATTGTGAATGGGCAATGGGCAATTGTGAATGGTGAATTGGCAATTGTGAATGGTGAATTGTCAATCGTCAGTAGTGAGTGGCGGACAGTAATAGCATCTTCTTGTTATTCGCAATTCACCATTCACAATTCACCATTCACTACCCAAATATCTGGCTATTTAAATGTTTAAAAGCTTCCATCGCTCCCATATACTCACAGGTTCTGGCTCCTGCTTTATTGCCATTGGTGATGATCCCGGTCCACTCAGCAAGTGTTAAATGCTGAATAGAATCCAGTGATTGATTATTCAGTTGATATAATACTGCTCCCACAAAAGCATCGCCGGCACCGGTTGTATCAACAGGTTTGATAGCAATACTTGGAATAATAGTAGTAGTGCCCTGGAATCCAAATAAAGTTCCTTCTTTACCTAATGTAATCGTGAAAACTGCTGATGTTTTTTCAAGCAACACTGCAGCGGCGTCTGCAACGGCATTAGTGCCGGTAAGCAGCATCGCCTCTTCATCACTCAATTTAAAAAAATGACAGGCAGTTAAAAATTTCCACGACTGATCAATAAAACTTTGCACATTATTTCTGAACAGCAGGTGCCGGTAATTAGGATCAAAACTGATAAAAATATTTTTCTGCAATGCTTTATGCAGGAGCCCGAGGTAAGCAGCCTGCAATGGCCCCGGCAAGAAACCGGTGGCAGAACCAAAATGGATAATGGATACATCGTCAAGATGGATGGCATCCACTTCATCGTGTGTGAGTTCACCATCGGCTCCGCGGTTAAATACAAAATCGCGTTCGCCATCTTCCATCAACGATACAAATGCGAAGGTGGTAAAATGTGTATCGTCCTGTATCATCCATTTAGTAGATACACCAAATTCCTGCATCACCTTGATCAGTTGTTTTCCAAAAGGGTCGTTACCAACTTTTGCGGCCAGTTCTACTTCGCCGCCCAAAGCCGCAATGGCCGCAGCTACATTGGTTGGTGCACCGCCGGGTTTCTTTAAAAAATTGTTGCCATCTGATAATGATTTGCCTTTGTCGGTACAGATCATATCAATTAATGCTTCACCTATGCAGAGTATTTTCATAATATTTTTTAATTATCCTGTTCTTAGTTTGTAATATGTTGTGCTGTTAAACACATAGTTTCATAGGTTTGGAAACAGGGCGGATAGTTCAAAAGCTATGTTTCCTTTTTGTTTTTCCTATGTATCTATGTGTTTTAAAAAGCTTTGAAATATAGAGAAACTGCATTGTTAAAAACCTTTAAAAGTAAAACACATCAGCGTTCATAGATTTTAATGGCATAGCACTATAGTTTGTAAGCGTTCAGGTCGCTTTAGCGCCCCGACCGCTTATCAGCATCGTTGCCAAACAGGCAATCAATAATAGTGCACCGGCAAAGCTGATTGCATTGCCGGGATCGTTGTTTAAAAAATGATCCAGCACAAAGCCAAATGTTGTGGTTTGTAATATCATCGGTATCACAATCATCATATTAATAATGCCCATGTAAACACCATACCGTTCTTTCGGGATCTGGTTCACCACCATTAAATAAGGTACACCCATCATGCTTGCCCAGGCAATACCAAAACCGGTCATAGGTGCAAACAATAAATATTTATTTTCTATGTGCGGAAAGATCAGTAACCCAATGCCTGCTAACAGCAGGCAGGAAATATGAACTGCTTTAGGACTGTATTTTTTGGCAACCACCACCAACCCGAAAGCAGATAAGAAGGTGATCACGTTATACCAGCCGTTAACGAGGCCGGCCCAGCCAACTGCTTCTTCATATAATTTTGGATCTTTGGAAGGAGATGTTTTCCATACAGACTGTGCAATGCTTTTTGAAGCGTTTTGCCAGTAGCAGAATAATGCATACCACTGAAAAAGATATACCAGTGCCAACTGCCACATTACTTTGGGCATGTCTTTGATTGCATGGGCAATTTCTATAAATGGGCCGAACACAGTTTGTTTATTGGCTTTCAGCGCTGCCAGTTCTTCAGTGGTAGGAGGAATTTCAGGTGTTTTGGTGATGGACCACAACACAGAAGAAATTGAGCAGACCGACCCAAGAAAAAACGAACCAAATACCCAATACGGAATTTGTCCGTGTACCTGCTTCAGAAAACTGATTTTCTGAAAAGCGAATAAAGAAATATTGGCCAGTGTAATACCAAGCCCTGTGAAGAAACTTTGTGTTAAAAATCCGGTAGGCATTTGAGAAGAGGGAAGTTTATCGGCAATGAATGCGCGGTAAGGTTCCATAGCCGTGTTATTGGCCGCATCCAGTACCCATAATAATCCGCCTGCCATCCATAAAGTACTGCTGAATGGATAGATGAATAAACACAAACTGCAAAACAATGCCCCAATAAAAAAATAAGGTTTGCGGCGGCCCCAACGTGGGTGCCATGTTTTGTCGCTTAGCGCCCCGATGATGGGTTGGATGAGGAGACCGGTCATAGGCCCTGCCAGGTTAAGCAACGGTATCTGGTCTGGTTTAGCCCCGAGAAAATCGTAGATCGGGTTTACAGCGCTTTGCTGCAGGCCAAAGCTGTATTGTATACCAAAAAATCCGACGTTCATGTTGATGATCTGCCAGAAGCTTAGGCGGGGCTTGGGTAACGACATAACTATCGGCTAATTGGGTGCTGCTAAAAATAGGGAATAGATTCTGAAAAAGGGAGGATGGTGTGGCTGGAGCAGTAGAACATCTGCCGTTATCGTTACCGGAAACGATTGCGGTGAAAAAAATTTCAAAAATTAAATGTGTTTTTTCACCGCAGAGACCAGAGCGGCGGAGTTTGCGCAGAGGGGTTGCTGCTGTTAAATAGTTACGCCGAAAAAATTAGTGCAGATGATTTGGATATAATTTTTTTGATCCACTACCTTGGTTTCCTGTACTTTTTCGCAGGTTTTCGTTTGGCATGGAAAATGGCAATTACTATTATAATCCCTTCTTTCTTATAAAAGGAGTAAACGATAATGAACGGGAAAGTCTTAACAACTGTTTCTCTGAAGTTTTTTCTTCGTCTTGGATACCTTTCAGGGAATTGCTGGATTAACTGTAATTTTCGCTGGATGGTTTCTATGAACCGGTAACCGAGCCCTTCACTTTTCTGTTCATACCATTGGGCCGCTTCTGTAAATTCTTTACTGGCCTCTTCTAATATACTAAGGGTGTACACCTTATTTGTTTTTTACTTTCTTAACAGCCGATCTTGCTTTGCCAACTGCCTGATCTATTGTAAATATTTTAGCATGGCCAATTTTGTAAGCAGTTTCTCTTCTTTCCAGTTCGGCTACAAACTTTTCGTCTTTCCAATGATCAGAAGTTTCTTCAATCTCTTCCTCAACCATTGCAAAAATGGCTTTTACTTTTTTGTCCTGCGCAGTTTCTATATACTGGTGTAGTTTCTGACGGATATCAACAGTGTTCATTTGAGTAATTTTTAAAATAAGTTGGTTTAATGTGTTACCAAATATCTTTTTTCAATTTCATTCACCTCTTTTAATGATTTTCTGGCTAACCAAAATGTCAACATTATATAAATGGCTATTGAAATTAAGAAAACAAATTTTAATAGTGAAAATCCACTATACCCGAGGCCCCAAAAGACAGATTTTATTATATAACCAGAAAGTAGTCCAAATAAGATTGAAAATATTGTATTAATGTGTGCCCAGTATACATCCATTCGGCGAACTGTAAATTTTATTATTTCTTCATCTGTAATCTGCCTAAAAAGTAACTGATGATTTATAAAGACCATTTCAAAGTTCTCTATATTGTAAACATTGTTTTTATAAACTATTCCGGAACCAATATCTGAAAATTGATCGTATATCTTTTTTAAATATTGCTGCTCATATTCTTTTGATGGCTTTTGAAAATCAACTTTCTGAGGACAAAAAAATGTTAGAAGACCTATGCCAGTTGAGGAAATTATAAATCCAATCACTGGAGAACAAACAACCGGTACAATTATGGTAATCCAATTGAGATTGACTCCTCTATTTAGAATACTAGTTATTTGCCCACCCAATAGCCAATATCCTAAGATTATAGATAAGGTAAATGTTAGGCCAGTTAGAGAAAATCTAAAAACTCGATCGGTCATAATAGGTAGCGATATTAAGGATGTGAGAGATTTAAATATACAAACCTTCAATCACAAAACAAACTGCACCCATAAATGGCATAAGGTATAGTATGCGGTTCTTATCTCATATTTCTATAAAATTAAATCTTCACTTTAATCACCAACTTCTTAATAATGCCATTACCAATCATAGGCGCATGCACATCTTCCGGGTAAAAAATAACAAACTGGTTATCTGTTAATCCAAAAAACATATCCGGTACATCATTATAAAATAATACATCTTTCTCCGCACTGTACTCGCCACGTGGTGCAATGCAGGTGTCACGTGATTTCCAGCCAAAAGTTTCTTTTCCCCTTATGCAAACCTGGATATCAATATGTGCATTATGGCATTCAAACTCAGCAGTAGATTCTGCTACCGTAGCCCCTTTTTTTTCTGCCACAATCCCACGTATTCTATCGCCATCAATATCAAATGTGCCCGGTTCAAGAGAAGACAGGTCTGTAGAATTGATATAGGCAAATGCCTTTGCAAAAAGCGGGTTAAGTGAGGTGTATTTTGAACTGTTTGATAAACTATCGATGATCATAAAGTAATTTGAAAATTTGAAAATTTGAAAATGAGACCAGGGTTTTCAATTTCCCGATTTCCCAATTTCAAAATTCCTCAATGTTTTACCTCTGCACCCTTCCACTTCCATCCCCTTTTATCAATTCCTTCACCTCACTCAATGTAGCATGGTTCAGGTCGCCGGGAATGGTATGTTTGATAGCAGATGCGGCTACACCAAATTCGGCCGCTTCGGGCATAGGCATTCCGCTAACCAGGCCATAAATAAAACCACTGGCAAAAGAATCGCCGCTGCCCACACGGTCTACAATGCGTACCTCGTATTGTTTGGTATGGTAAAATTCAGTGCCATCATATACCAGCGCACTCCAGCCATTATCAGATGCGCTATAACTTTCACGCAGGGTGGAAGCAATGTATTTAAAACCAAACTTATCTTTCATTTGTTTGAATACGCTTTTATAACCTTCCAGGTTCAGTTCGCCTTTGGTTACATCAGTGCCTTCGGGTTTAAAGCCAAGTGTGGTATCGGCATCTTCTTCGTTGCCTATGCATACATCAACATACCGGCAAAGTTTTGTCATTACCTCCCTTGCTTTTTCTTTGCTCCATAATTTTTTGCGGTAGTTAAGATCAATGCTGGTTGTAATGCCCTTTGCTTTTGCGGCTTTTAAAGCGGCTTCAGTTAAAGCGGCAGCCTTATCACTCAGGGCAGGTGTAATACCGGTGGTATGAAACCAGCTTGCACCATCAAATATTTTATCAAAATCAAATTCACTGATCTCTGCTTCGGCAATGGAAGCTCCGGCACGGTCGTAAATAACCTGCGAGGCACGCATAGAGGCACCGGTCTCTAAAAAATAAATACCCAAACGTTTTCCGCCACGGGCTATAAACTGCGTATCTACACCATAACGGCGGATGTGGTTAATGGCGGCCTGCCCCAGCGCATTATCCGGCACCCTTGTTACAAAAACACCATTCAATCCATAATTAGAAAGGGCCACGGCTACATTGGCTTCGCCACCCCCATAGGTAACATCAAAACTGTTGCTTTGCACAAATCTTTCAAATCCGGGAGTAGAGAGGCGCATCATGATCTCTCCAAGGGTTACAACTTTTTTAGGCATGGTCAATCGTGTTTTTTTAAATAAAGGAGAGGGTTACGAACATATATTAATTATCTTCAAAGCCCTTGCCGCGAAGTTGGGTAATAATCGCGGTCAGGAAAAAAATATAACTGTTTTCTGCGATAAAAATACGCAATCGTTTGCGTAATAAAATGCCGGAATATTGGCCATTTCAGATAACATTGCTGCACGAAAAAAAGCCATATGGAAAAGAAAAACGCCATCCTTGAATTAATTCCCCAACAGGGTATTCTGCCACTCTATTTTTATAAAGACACTACTGTAAGTATTGAAGTGCTGAAAGCCTTGTACAGTGCAGGTATCCGTGCTGTTGAATATACCAACCGCGGTGAAGCAGCCCTGCAGAATTTTAAAGCAATGCGTAAAATATGCGATACCGAACTGAAAGGCATGTACCTCGGTATCGGCACCATTAAGAATGGTGAAATGGCCCGGATTTTTATTGACGCAGGCACAGATTATATTATTTGTCCGGGTTTGGTTGAGTCCGTTGCTGCTGTTGCAGATAAAAATAATATGTTATGGGTGCCGGGTTGTATGACGCCCTCCGAGATCATTAAGGCAGAAACATTGGGTGCAAAAATGATCAAAATTTTCCCCGGAAATATTCTTGGTCCCGGGTTCGTATCTGCTGTTAAAGAAATTTTCCCCGGCTTATTATTTATGCCAACCGGCGGGGTTGAACTTGGTAAAGACAATATTGCCGGTTGGTTTAAATCAGGTGTTTGTGCTGTGGGGATGGGTAGCAAACTCATCACCAAACAACTGCTGGAAGCCAAAGATTATGCACAAATAACCAGAGCAACGCAGGATGTGTTAGCTATCATCAAGTCAATCAAATCATAGCCATGACCCTTGCCTCAGCCAAAATGAGTAAATACCGATGGACGGTCTGTGCATTGATTTTCTTTGCCACCACCATCAACTACATCGACCGCAGTGTGATCAGTTTTTTGAAATCTACTTTTACAACGCAATTAGGCTGGACAGATGGCGATTATACTGATGTGGAGATCACCTTCAAAATATTTTATGCCATTGGCCTGCTGGGTGCCGGCGGTTTGATAGATAAACTGGGTTCGAAGATTGGTTATGGACTGTCTACTTTTTTATGGAGCCTCGCAGGTATTGCCACTGCATTGGTTAATACAGTGCCTGGATTTCAGGTGGTGCGCGGTGTATTAGGCTTAACGGAAGCAGGTAACTTTCCCGCAGCTATTAAAACAGTGGCAGAATGGTTTCCTAAAAAAGAAAGGGCATTGGCAACGGGTATTTTTAATTCAGGAGCCAATATAGGAGCCATTCTTACGCCATTAACCGTGCCGTTTATTGTAACGCAATGGGGCTGGCAATGGGCATTTATTATTACAGGTTTATTTGGATTTGTGTGGTTGATTTTTTGGTTCATCCTGTATGAGGTGCCGCGTAAACACAAAAAAATATCAGAGGCTGAATTGTTTTTTATTGAAAGTGATAAAGAAGAAGAAAAAGGAAGTGTGGGGGATGATGATCAGCCAAAACTAAATTGGTTGCAGTTATTACAATTCAAACAAACATGGGCATTTGCCATTGGTAAGTTTTTAACCGACCCGATTTGGTGGTTCTATATTTTCTGGCTCCCCGATTTTTTTGAAAGTATTTATCACATTAAGATCACAGCAGCAAGTCTGCCCGTAGCCGTTGTTTACTTTGTTTCAACACTTGGCAGCATAGGTGGCGGATGGGTGCCTTTATACCTGATAAATAAAGGCTGGACAGTGCGTAAAGCGAGAAAAATATCGATGCTCATTTATGCATTTTGCGTGGTGCCTATATTATTTACGATGATATTGAGTACTGTAAACATGTGGCTGGTTGTTGGTATTATCGGACTGGCAGCAGCAGCCCACCAGGCATGGAGCGCCAATATGTATACTACGGTGAGTGACCTGTTTCCGAAAAAATCAACAGCCTCTGTGATTGGTATCGGGGGAATGTTTGGTGCTGTTGGCGGGATTTTATTATCCTTCCTGGTACAGAAAAACATCTTTGTGCATTACCGTGCCATCAACCAGATAGAAACGGCTTACTATATCATGTTCATTGTTTGCGCCTCCACCTATTTAACTGCCTGGCTGATCATGCACTTTCTGATCGGGAAAAAGAAAGTGGGTAGTAGGGGGTGAGTAGTGAGTGGTCAGTGGTGAGTAGTCAGTGGTCAGTAGTGAGTAGTCAGTGGTCAGTAGTGAGTATTATGGTTATTGCCCATTCACAATTCACAATTGCCTACTCACCACTCACCACTGACCACTCACCCAATAAGCGGCAGGCTAAGTTTAACAAACCGTGCCTTTGTGCCTTCGTGTGAAAATATCTTTATATAATTTCTCTACTTTTACCGCATAGAAAAATTATGCAGCACAGTTTCTCCTACGAAAAAAAGAAAGTAATACAGGCGTTGCGCTATCATTTTGTACAGCGCCCTGAAATACGCATCCTGATTGTATTGGTCAATGTATTTGCCATCCTTTCAGCCGTATTATTTTATTTTAAAAAGATACGTCCTGAGCCTTTCTTACTCGGTTCCATCATATGGCTCATACTCATGGCTTCGTTTTGGTTTTTTTTGCCAAACGGTATCTATAAAAAAGCAGCTACTTTCCGGGATTCTTTTATCATCGATTTTCAGGAAGATGAGATCAGGCTGGAGAATGAACGCGGTTATATGAACTGGCCCTGGAAAACCTTTACCCGTTTTTTTGAGAGTCCCCATTTTTTTCACCTCTATTTCGACAGTAAATCATTCTTCCTCGTACCCAAAGATGGGATGACGGAGGAGTTCAGGCATGAATTGAGGGGGGTGCTTAAGAATAAAATTGACAAAAAGTAAAAAAATTTGTAGTCTGTAGTCTGTGGTTTGTAGTCTGTGGTCTGTAGTCTGCGGTTGTTTGTAGTGTGCGGTTAATTGTTTTGTTGACTTCAAGGAAACTACTCACTAAAAACCACCAATAACCACAGACCACAGACTACAGACAACAAACGTAGAAGTCTGTGGTTTGTAGTCTGTAGTCTGTGGTTGTTTTTAGTGTGCGGTTAATTGTTTTGTTGACTTCAAGGAAACTACTCACTAAAAACCACCAACAACCAAAGACTACAGACTACAAACAACAAACATAGAAGTCTGTGGTTTGTAGTCTGTGGTTGTTTGTAGTGTGCGGTTGATTTGTTTTGTTGATCTTACGGAAACTACCCACTAAAAACCACCAACAACCACAGACCAAAGACTACAGACAACAAACATAAGAAGTCTGTGGTTTGTAGTCTGTAGTCTGTGGTTGTTTGTAGTGTGCGGTTTATTGTTTTGTTGATTTTAAAGAAACTACCCACTAAAAACCACCAACAACCACAGACCAAAGACTACAGACAACAAACATAGAAGTCTGTGGTTTGTAGTCTGTAGTCTGCGGTTGTTTGTAGTGTGCGGTTTATTGTTTTGTTGATTTTAAAGAAACTACCCACTAAAAACCACCAACAACCACAGACCAAAGACTACAGACAACAAACATAGAAGTCTGTGGTTTGTAGTCTGTAGTCTTTGGTTGTTTGTAGTGTGCGGTTAATTGTTTTGTTGATTTTAAAGAAACTACCCACTAAAAACCACCAACAACCACAGACCAAAGACTACAGACTACAAACCCTCTAAAGTTCTTTCTCCATCACATAATGCGGAATAGTAACTTCTTCAAATTCGCCACTGCATACCCGGTATCCGTTCTTTTCGTAAAAACCAAGGGCCGATTTGCGGGCATGCATGGTTAAGCGGCGGTAGCCATGGTCGCGGGCAATGTTTTCGGCAAAGCTCATTAAAGCCCTTCCTATGCCCCTTCCCTGCAGAGCTGCCCCAACGGCCATTTGCCTTAAACGAACGGTTTTTGGGTCTGTTTTGGTTAAAACACAGCAGGCTTCCAGCTTATCATCGTCAAAAACACCTATTAAAATATCATTCTTTTCTGCAACCAGATCGGCTTCTGTAAAGTCTAAACCAAGCGGTTTGCGCAATACCTGTAGGCGCAAATCAACCATCTGACGGTAGTTTTCAGAGCCGTGATCTATTAATTTTAATGCCATATAATGAGGCTAAGAACTACAAGATAATGATCATTTTACTAAAAATATCCTGCAAAAATGACATTCGGGCAAAACGGCCGGATTAAGTATGTGAAAACAAAAATGGCCGAAAAGATTGCTTATTTAACAAAAAGTATATTTTTGCGCCTGTAACAAAAACTTTTACAATGTCAGATATCGCTACAAGAGTAAAGAAAATCATAGTTGACAAGTTAGGTGTTGACGAAGCTGAAGTAACCAATGAGGCTTCTTTCACTAACGACCTCGGTGCCGATTCTTTGGATACCGTTGAGTTGATTATGGAATTCGAAAAAGAATTCAACATCTCCATCCCTGATGAGCAGGCTGAAACCATCACTACTGTTGGTCAGGCTGTAGCTTACCTTGAAGAGCACGCCAAGTAAGATCTTACTCCAGCCATGGAATAATTTTAATCCGCCTTTTTGTGGCGCAATAAGCCCCAAAAGGCGGATTATCACGTCAAACAGGTAATGAAATGGAATTAAAAAGAGTTGTTGTAACAGGTATCGGAACAATTACGCCGCTCGGGAATAATCTTACCGATTATTGGAATGGGCTGCTAAACGGTGTTTCGGGGGCTGACAGCATTACTTTATTTGATGCCTCTAAGTTCAAAACCCGTTTTGCCTGTGAGGTTAAGGGTTTTGACCCTACCCAATTCATGGACAGGAAAGAGGCCCGTAAATTAGACCGCTTTGCCCAACTGGCAGTGGTTGCGAGTGATATGGCCGTTAAAGATGCCGGTATCAGTAAAGAGAACATTGATGTAGACCGTGTTGGGGTGATCTTTGCCAGCGGAATTGGTGGATTAATTACTTTCCAGGAGGAAGTAACCAATTTTGCTTTAGGTGATGGTACGCCAAGATTCAACCCGTTCTTCATCCCAAAGATGATTCTTGATATTGCCGCCGGACAAATTTCGATGCGCCATGGTTTTCGCGGACCAAATTTTGCCGTAGTAAGTGCCTGTGCTTCCAGTACCAATGGTATGATAGCCGCTGCCGATAACATCCGTTTGGGCAAGGCCGATATCATTTTAAGTGGTGGATCAGAAGCCGTGATCAGCGCCGCCGGCGTTGGCGGTTTTAATGCCATGAAAGCCATGAGCGAACGCAACGACGACCCTAAAACAGCCAGTCGCCCGTACGATAAAGACCGTGATGGTTTTGTAATGGGTGAGGCCGCAGGTGTGGTTGTGCTGGAAGAATACGAACATGCCATTAAAAGAGGCGCTAAAATATATTGCGAACTGGCTGGCGGCGGCGCTACTGCTGATGCTTACCATTTAACGGCCCCGCATCCGGAAGGATTAGGTGCACGCAATGTTATGATTGCCGCATTAAAAGATGCAGGAATGCGCCCCGATGAAATTGATTATATCAATACCCACGGAACTTCTACCCCTTTGGGTGATGGCGCTGAAGCAAAAGCGATCACAGAAGTTTTTGGTGAACATGCCTACTCACTAAACATTAGTGCCACTAAATCTATGACAGGGCATTGTTTAGGAGCAGCAGGTGTAATAGAAGCCATTGCCTGTATTCAAAGTGTGATACATGATATTGTGCCGCCTACAATCAATCACTTTACCGATGATCCTACATTGGATCCCAGACTGAATTTCACGTTCAACACACCGCAGAAAAGAACGGTAAGAGCTGCATTAAGCAACACTTTCGGTTTTGGAGGACATAATGCTTGTGTGATTGTAAAAAAATACGTAGCTTAAATCTGTGCAATTTCTCAGAAAACTGTTTAAAAAGTCAGACGATTCTTCTTTTGAAAAACAATTGAAAAACGTCCTTGGCATCCAGTCGGGCAATATTTTGTTGTACCGCACTGCGATGAGCCACCGTTCGGTAAAAGAGACTGCCGACGAGAACAATGAGCGCCTGGAATACCTGGGAGATGCTGTATTAAGCGCTATTGTAGCCGATTACCTCTTTAAACGTTATCCCTATAAAGGCGAAGGTTTTCTTACCGAAATGCGCAGTAAAATGGTTAACCGCCAGCAACTGAATGATATTGCCCTTAAGATGGGATTGCGCAAACTTACCTTCTACAATAAATTTGATAATGCCCTTAAAGGAAGCCAGATATTCGGCAATACACTTGAAGCATTGGTTGGCGCTGTATATCTTGATAAAGGGTATTTAAAAACCCATAATTGGGTACTCAGGCAGATCGTGATTCCACACATGTTTGTAGACGATCTGGAAGCCATAGATATCAATCTTAAGAATAAACTCATCGGCTGGGCCAATAAAAATGGTAAGGCCCTTACTTTTGAACTGGCCGAAGAAAGAATGGAAGGCAGCCGTCGCCTGTTCACAATTAATGCCATGCTTGATGGCGAGTTATTGGCACAGGGCAAAGGCTATAATAAAAAAGATGCCAGTCAGGTAGCTGCACAGGTAGCAGTAGAAAAACTCAGCCTGCAATAATGGATAATGATCAATTCAAATTCCAGGTAAAGAAAAAAGGCATCCTCTTCGGAAGTATCTTACTCATCGGCATCCTCGCCATCATTTATTTCGGCACAAGAAAATAAGAACCAATGTTATGTTAAGCTTGGTCTGCCGCTAATTTGTGAGTGGTGAGTGGTGAGTGGTGAGTTGTCAGTAGTGAGTGGATACTGGTAACTAATTAAACCTGTTGGCGGAGTTATTCAAAATTTAGCTGGCAAAGACTCCCTTTTGAAACATTTTACCGCAATACGCAGGGGTTTCGCAAGGTACCAAAGATTTTCCTTGCGAGCCCTGCGGCTCTTGGCGAACTTTGCGTTACGGCTTTAAACTCCGGCTTTCAACAACAATAAATAATATTTTTTGCCTTTCTTAGAAATACTGAATGTTTTTAGTTTATATGTGGAATAAAAGCGGGAACGCAAAGCCCGCAATGGTTTCGCAAGGCACGCAAAGATTTTCCTTGCGTTTTAGCGGTTAAAATAGCAACTATAAAGCGTTAAAATGTACAATTAATAAACGCCATATATCTCAAAGCCTGGGAAAATTAACTCCGCCAACGGGTTAATTAACTTAAAACGAACTCCAAACTCCAAACCCCAAACTCCAAACTACTCCATCTCCTGGCACAACTCCACCAAAACCCCATTGGTGTGTTTAGGATGCAGGAAACAGACTAATTTATTATCCGCTCCTTTCTTTGGCTCTTCGTTCAACAAAACAAACCCCTCGCCCTTCAAACGGGCCATCTCAGCTTTAATATCGGCTACTTCAAAAGCGATATGATGGATGCCTTCCCCCTTTTTCTCAATAAAACGGGCAATAACCCCTTCAGGGCTGGTACTTTCCAATAACTCTATCTTAGACTCCCCTTTTTGGAAAAAAGCGGTGTTTACGCTTTCAGATTCAACCAGTTCAGTCTTATAGCAGGGGCTATTGAGCAACTTTTCAAACAGGGGGATAGCGGTCGTAAAATCCTTTACAGCCATACCTATATGCTCTATTTTTAACATGATATTTTAGTTTAACTGCCTCCTTTACGAAATTAGAAAAATCCATCGCTATAGGCTTTCGCGCCCAAATTTATAGAACCTATTGGCATACTTTTGTGTTTACGAGATTATAAACCTATAGTGTATATGTTGAAATTACCGATTTACTTAGATAATAATGCCACCACACCCATGGATCCGCGGGTACTGGAAGCCATGTTGCCATATTTTACCGAACATTTTGGTAATGCTGCCAGCCGTAACCACCCTTTTGGATGGGAGGCAGAAGAAGCTGTTGATTATGCACGTGAGCAGGTAGCCAAACTGATAAGCGCCGATTCTAAAGAGATCATCTTTACCTCCGGTGCAACTGAGGGCGATAACCTGGCGCTGAAAGGTGTGTACGAAATGTATGCCAGTAAAGGTAACCATATTATTACCTGTACCACTGAACACAAAGCTGTTTTAGATACCTGTAAACATATAGAAAGACAGGGTGGCGAAGTAACCTATCTGGAAGTACAACCGGATGGTTTGATAGACCTGAAAGAACTGGAAGCAGCTATTAAGCCAACTACCATTCTGATCGCTATCATGTATGCCAATAATGAGATCGGCGTAATTCAGCCGGTAAAAGAGATCAGTAATATTGCCAGAAAACATGGTATCCTGTTCTTTACCGATGCCACACAGGCGGTTGGTAAAATCCCGGTTGATGTAAACAAGGATGGTATTGATCTCATGGCTTTCTCGGCACATAAAATGTACGGCCCGAAAGGTGTTGGCGCTTTATATGTTCGCCGTAAAAATCCACGCGTAAAAGTAACTGCGCAAATGGATGGTGGTGGCCACGAAAGAGGTATGCGCAGCGGCACACTGAATGTGCCCGGTATTGTTGGGTTGGGTAAAGCCTGCGAATTGGCAAGATTAGAAATGGCAGAAGATACTGCCCGCATCAGCAAACTGCGCGATAAATTAGAGAACGCATTAACACAAATAGAAGAGACGTATGTAAACGGTAACCGCGATCATCGTTTACCACATGTGTCAAACATTTCTTTTAAATACGTAGAAGGAGAAGGGTTGCTGATGGGCTTTAATAAAAACATTGCTCTATCATCCGGCTCTGCCTGTACTTCTGCTTCACTGGAGCCCAGCTATGTTTTAAAAGCACTGGGATTGGGTGATGACCTGGCACACAGCTCACTCCGTTTTGGGTTGGGACGTTTTACCACAGAAGAGCAGATTGATTATACCATCAAATCAGTAACGGATACGGTTTTAAAACTGAGAGAAATGAGTCCGCTCTGGGAAATGTTTAAAGAAGGCGTTGATATTGATAAGATTGAGTGGGCGCACCATTAATCAATTTGAAAATGAGTTCAAATTCGCACATCACTAACAAAACAGGGGTTCACTCATTTTCAAATTAGCATATTTTCAAATTTTCAAATTATAATCATGGCATATTCAGAAAAAGTAATCGATCACTACAGCAATCCGAAGAACGTTGGTACGTTGGATAAGTCGAAGAAAAATGTAGGTACCGGTTTGGTAGGTGCCCCCGAATGTGGCGACGTGATGCGTTTGCAGATTGAGGTAGATGATGCTACAGGTGTGATCACCGATGCAAAATTCAAAACCTTTGGCTGTGGATCAGCTATCGCTTCTTCCTCATTGGCCACAGAGTGGTTAAAAGGTAAAACTGTTGACGAGGCCGTGCAGATTGATAATATGGACCTTGTTGAAGAACTTAACCTTCCACCGGTAAAAATTCACTGTTCTGTATTGGCAGAAGACGCCATCAAATCAGCGATCAATGATTACCGTAAAAAGAACGGCTTGGAAGAACTGGTGTTTGAAGAAAAAATACATTAATTGACGTATTTGCGGATTACGGATTGACGAATTATTGGCCAATCCACAATCCGCTAATCCGTAATCCGCTAATCCGATAATTTAATTATGGTAGCAACAGAAAACAGCATATACGTAAGCGAAAAGGCGAGAAAGAAAATTCGGCAACTGATGGAAGAGGCAGGATTGGGAGAAGATGATTCTTATTTTCTGCGCGTAGGAGTAGTAGGTGGTGGCTGCTCAGGCCTGAGTTATAAAATGGATTTTGATAACGAGGTAAAACCAATGGACCAGGTATTTGAAGATAATGGCATTAAAGTGGTAACCGATCTGAAAAGTTTTTTATACCTCGTAAATACAGAACTTGATTTTTCTGACGGGTTGAACGGGAAAGGATTCTACTTCAATAACCCCAATGCCAGCAGAAGCTGCGGCTGTGGGGAGAGTTTTGCGGTGTGATACCCCCGGCCCTCCCGGCTTAGCCGGGACAAGCTCTGAAGGGGGAGTTAAGATATTTATAGCCTCACTTTGTGAGGCTTTTTTTTGCCGCGAAGCGTCATTGCGAAGGATGAAGCAATCTGAGTTGAAAAAATCGGCAGGATGGCTGAATTATAGGCAGCCATCCTGATTAGTTCAGTCAACAGATTACTTTACTTCGTTTCTCACAACTCCTCACAATAACGATACTAAGCCTTCTGATCCTTCGGTGGTGCATCAGGTTTTACCGGTGGTATCAACTTTGTTCTGGTTGGTTTTACAGGTACGGGTGGAGGTGGTTTTATCCCATCCTTTACTATCCTGCCAGGGCTAATTTTGGAGCCTTTACTAATTTAGAATGCGGTGGAAGTGGCGGCACCCTAAACGGATAAAAAGCTATCTTTGTAGTCTATGGCAGTAAATAATTTACTCGACACAAGTACAGTAAGTCTTAGCGACATAATAGGCAATGGCAAAGTCTATAAGGTACCGTCATATCAAAGAGATTATTCATGGAAGCAGGACCATTGGGAAGATTTATGGTCAGATATTCTGACCATACTGAATGGTGATAGTATCCACTACATGGGTTCCATAGTTTTACAAAATAAAGGGGGAAAAAAATACAGTGTTATAGATGGGCAACAAAGACTTTCCACTTTAACATTAATTGTATTAGCCACAATCAAAACAATTCAAACTTTAATAGACAGGGATATTGATAAGGATAATAATATCGAACGAGTATCCTTGCTAACCAAAAAGTTTCTCGGCGACAAAGACCCGGGTTCATTGACTTATTCCGCGAAGCTTGAATTAAATGAAAATAATAATAGTTTCTTTCAAACTCATTTAATGGTTTTCAGGCAACCCTTAAATGAAAAAACACTTGGTGATTCTGACAAACTACTCTGGCAGGCCTATAATTTTTTTCTGGGTAAAATCACCGCCCATTTCCATAACAATGAAAATGGAGAAGACCTGGCAAACTTTCTAAACAAGCAAGTCGCCGAAAGGATGATGTTCATCCAAATTGTAGTAGAAGATGAACTTAGTGCATATACAGTTTTTGAAACCTTAAACTCAAGAGGCGTTAGTTTAACTGTTACAGATTTATTGAAAAACTACCTGTTTTCATTATCTACTAAAGTAGATTTAGAACATGTTAAAGAAAAATGGAGGAAAATAGTTGATACTGTTGGCTTAGATAATTTCCCTGCATTCCTTCGTCACTACTGGATTTCAAAAAATAAGCTCATCAGGCAGGAATATTTATTTCGGGCCATGAAAGATGTTGTAAAAACATCCCCCAGGGTTATTGAGTTATTGGATGAATTAGAACGAAATGCACAGCTATACAATGCACTGTCAAATTCATCAGACCCATTTTGGATTGGCCAAAAAGATCAAAAGAAAAGAATTAAAGAGATAGAATTATTTAAAGAAAAGCAGGCACTGCCTCTTTTATTAGCATCTTATAACAATCTAACTGCTGACGAATTCACAAAAGTTTTAAGGGTAATTAGCGTAATTACATTCCGTTATACAATCATTGGAGGATTGCATACAAATTTGAAAGAAGACGTTTATAACAAAGCTGCTATAAAAATTAGTAATAAAGAATTGACGACAGCATCTTTAATTGCAAAAGAGGTAAAAACCTTATATACCAGTGACAAAGATTTTAAAAATGATTTTTCAACAACTGCTTTTAGTACAAAAAGAAACAAAAAATTAATTCGTTATATCTTATTTGAAATCGAGAATCACCTGGCTCAAACAGATACAGATTATGAAGATAGTCCCGCAACTATTGAGCATATTTTACCTGAAAATGCTGGCGATGATTGGGTTGCTAATTTTCCTGTTTCAATCCAGGAATCTTTCGTCTACAGACTTGGCAATTATACTTTATTAGAAGATGACAAGAATAGAGAGTGCGGAACAAAGAACTTTGAAGCAAAAAAAACTATTTATCAAACAAGCCAATATGCGATGGCTAAGCAAATAGTTGCTCCGGATTGGACACCTAATACTTTAGACAATAGGCAGACAAGGCTTTCCGATTATGCAACCACTTCATGGAGGCTCCCATACTTTGACTAAACCGATTTCAATTGCCTTGCCTGCATTTGGCTTGCCAAAATTAAGGCAGTTGGAAGCCGTGTTTTAACTTTTTGGCGACTGATTTAGCCTTCTATCGGGTAAGACGTCGTTGATGCAGGCTATAGGCTGTTCGTACCACTGATAAGAGTATAGCGGCACACGGTTGTACTCCGAATAACGGGGCCTGCTAAACCCTTAAATCTTTTGGTGGCACATCAGGTTTTACCGGGGGAATCAATTTTGTTCTGGTTGGTTTTGCAGGTACAGGCGGTGGTGGGGGCGGTTTTATCCCATCTTTTACAATCTTTGGCGGCGCAAATTTGGCTGCCTCTACTTTGGGTGGAACTAAGGGCTTACCATTTTTTGTAATTCTGGGCGGAGGTGGTGGTGGCGGAATCTTATGCGCTTTTTTGGTACTTGTTACAGTTACCGGTATCGCATCATCACCATTTTCTACAACGGGTTTGGGTGGGATTTTTTTCTTGTCCTGTGCATGACTAAAAATGCCAATACCCAACAGGCAGAAAAGGAGTAAGCTTAGCTTTAGTTTCATAACAGTGGTTTTAGTAGAGACGCGAAATGTGATAAAATCCATAAACTGCCTCCAAATAACCAACACCCATAGGGCAATTGCCGAAGAACAGTTAGTTTTGACACATGTGGATGATCTGTAAAAAAGAATGGCAACAGTTTTTCAGCAGCCTCACCGGGTATATCGCTTTAGTGGTATTCCTGTTGCTTAACGGGCTTTTTCTTTTTGTTTTTCCCGATACCAGTATCCTCGATTTTGGCTATGCCTCCATAGGCAGTTTTTTTAATCTTGCCCCATGGATCTTATTGTTCTTTGTTCCTACCATTACTATGCGCAGCCTGGCAGATGAATACAAGGCCGGCACGTACGAATTATTAAAAACCATGCCGCTTACCCCATCGCAGATTGTTTGGGGTAAATTTTACGGGTCGCTGTTGGTGGTGATCACCGCTTTATTGCCCACGATCATATATGCCGTTTCTGTTCAGCAACTGAGTGTAACAGGCGGTATTGATATTGGCGGAACAATTGGCAGTTATATTGGCCTGATCTTTCTGGGCGCAGTATTTACAGCCATCGGCGTTTGTGCCAGCAGTTTTACCAATAATACGGTTGTGGCTTTTATTGCTGGAACATTTGTTTGCTTCCTGCTGTACAATGGTTTTGATGCCATCAGCAAGTTGCCGGTATTTAAAGCAGGAATGGATTATTATATCGAGATGCTGGGTATCAATTTTCATTACCGCAGCATCAGCAGGGGTGTGGTAGACAGCAGGGATGTTATTTATTTTATAGGCATCATCGTGCTGTTCCTGTTCATCACACAAAGAAATCTCAGTAAGCGTTAATCGTATCCTTCATGCAGAAAGTTTGGCAACATAAATATGGTGTTTTGTTTTTAGTGGGGCTTTTTATGGCACTCATCTACCTGTCTACATTTTTCTTTTACAGGGTAGATCTGACTGCTGAAAAAAGATACAGCCTCACACCTGCCACCAAAACATTACTGAAAAGCATAGACAGTACCATCACCATCAAAGTATTTCTTACAGGAGAGCTTCCCGCTGATTATAAAAAACTAAGTATTGCCACTAAAGACCTGCTGGATGAATTCAAATCATTATCAGGCAACCTGATAAAAGTAAGTTTTGAAAAGCCGGGAGAAGATATCAGGAATGATACAAGCAAAGTATTGTTCTATGATAGCCTCGCAAAAATGGGCGTGGTGTTTGAACAAAGCGAGCAGGTATCTTCCAAAACAGAAACACAAACCAATCAACTGATCATTCCATCGGCATTGGTGAGCTTTCGGAAAGGGCAAAAGCCCATTGCCATTGATTTGCGCAGCAGCCGGAAAGTATATAAACAATACAACGTTATAACCGATAATCCACAGGAAGATGTAGAAGCCACCCGCAACGCAGCAGAGGCTTTACTGGAATACAAATTTGCCAATGCTATTGATAAGCTTACCCGGAAATATGTGCCAACGGTTGCATATGCGGTAGGTAACGGAGAACCCATTGATTTTACAGTGAACGACCTGGGTGAAAGCCTGCGCAACGAATACCGGCTTGCCGTATTTGATCTGAAGAAAGGCTACCCTGACCCTGCACTGATTGATGCATTGATGATTGTGAAACCTAAGCAGCCTTTTACGGACGAGGACAAATTAAAACTTGACCAGTTTGTAATGAATGGCGGGCACATCATCTGGTTCATAGATAAGCTGCATGCAGAACTGGATAGCCTGATGCGAAGCCAGGCGCAGTACACTGCTTTTGACAGGGGACTTGAACTGGATGACCTGTTGTTTAAATATGGTGTTCGCATTAACCCTGATTTAGTACAGGATCTGAACTGCTCTAAAATACCCATTGTTATTGGAAAGAACACAGATGGCAGTCCTAAAATGCAACGTGTTCCCTGGCCGTATTATCCGTTTTTGGCGGCACGTTCTGATAATCCGATTTCAAAGAATTTAGACAGGGTTTTACCGCTATTCCCGTCAAGTATAGATACCGTGAAAGCGCCGGGCATCAGTAAAACCATTTTATTGGCAACCGATAGCAATAGCCGCAGAATCAGTTCTCCGGCAATTGTAGCCATTAACAGTGTAAAAGGCGATGAAGACCTGGCAACGTTTAATAAGAGTTATATACCCATTGCTGTTTTGCTGGAAGGGAAGTTTCATTCGTTATACAGCAACCGGTTGGGGAAAGAGGTGATTGACTCTGTACAAAAAACAACCGGTAAACCATTTCTTGCAACAGGAATAAAAGAGGGTAAACAAATTGTAGTGGCCGATGCGGATATTGTAACCAATTCGGTAAGTAATACTGCCGGTCCATTGCCGATGGGTTTGCTGCCATTAGAAAACTATCGTTTTGCCAATCGGGAATTTTTTCTGAACTCGATGGACTACCTCGTAAGCAACAACAATCTTTTCGAAAGCCGCAATAAAGATTTTGTTTTGCGCTTGCTGGATAAAACAAAAGTAGAAGAGCAAAAAACTATGTGGCAGATAATCAATATCGCATTGCCTGTGGCATTGGTGATTGTGGTTGGAGCCTTTTTTCAATGGCAACGGAAAAGGAAATATGAAGCGTAAATAAAAGTTATGATAGCCACAGAAGGCACAGATTGGCACAAAAAAGTCTGTGTACGTCTGTGCCTTCTGTGGCAAAAAAATCGAATTATTTTTAGAAAGCCAGCCTGGCTATCTTTAATAACAAATTAGCCCCATGAGCGCCCACCAGATTGTTTACTTGGTTTTCGGCATCGTATTAATCATTGCGTTGGTGTTTGACCTGGGTCTGCTTAGTAAAAAGAACCAGTCTATTACAATCAAGCAGGCCTTGTACCAAACATTTTTCTGGGTAGCGCTGGCATTATTGTTTTTTGTTTTTATATGGATAGAAGGCCCAAGCCTTGCTGCTGAAAACACCTCAACTGTTGCAGTTACCGGTCCGCAATTAGCTTTCGAATTTCTGAGTGCTTACCTGATGGAGTGGAGCCTGAGTATTGATAATATTTTTGTATTCATCCTCATCTTCACTGCGTTTAATGTGAAAGAAAAATTTTACCCCCGGGTACTCTTGCTGGGTATATTGATGGCCATTGTTTTCAGGGTCATATTTATAACAGCAGGTGTGGCATTAGTAGCCAAATTTTCATGGATACTTTACCTGTTTGGTATATTTCTTCTGTACACAGGATATAAAATGTTCACCTCAAATGAGGAGGAAGAATTTGACCCGCACGATTCAAAAGTGTATCATTTTCTGAAAAAATTTCTTCCCTTAGTTAACCATGACGGAGACGGCAGATACATCATTCGTGAAAACGGAAGGCCTGCTTATACTTCATTGTTTGTTGTGATCGTTTTGCTGGCAGCTATTGATCTTGTATTTGCGCTTGATTCCATTCCGGCTGTGATGGGGATCTCAAAAGACCCATTGGTAATTTATACATCAAACATCTTTGCAGTACTTGGCCTGCGGTCATTATTCTTCCTGTTGCGTGGCGCTGTTACCAAATTTGAATACCTGCAGCAGGGCATTGCCATTGTATTGATCTTTATCGGCGCCAAAATGCTGGGAGAACATTACCTGAACCAATGGATTGATAAATCTACACAGGTATTTTTATCGTTAGGCATCATTTTACTGTGTATCTCAGGCTCTGTTTTTTATTCCATTTTTGTAAATAAAAAAGGCACCCCTAAAGATGTAAACGACGGGTCCGTTTAATTTAACCTGTACCATTGACTTATTCCATTAAACATATCGCCGGGATTATTCAGGCTGAAGATAAGGTTACAGATAGTTCTGTAATCGACTACCTGCTGATCGACAGCCGGAAAATTGTATTCCCACAAACCTCATTATTCTTTGCTATTAGCGGACCAAGAAGGGATGGGCACCAATTCATCAAAGAAGTATATGAAAGAGGTGTCCGCCATTTTGTGGTAAAAAAAGATTTTGAGGGCAAAGATTTTTCCGGTGCAACATTTTTGCACGTACCTGATGTGTTGGCTGCTTTGCAGCAACTGGCGGCATGGCACAGGAAACAGTTTACGATTCCTGTTATTGGTATTACAGGGAGCAATGGCAAAACCATTGTAAAAGAATGGTTGTACCAGTTATTGCAAAAAGAATATCATATCGTTCGCAGTCCGCGCAGTTATAATTCGCAAATCGGTGTTCCGTTAAGTGTGTGGCAGATGAATGCAGAACATACACTGGGTATTTTTGAAGCCGGCATTTCAACCGTTGGAGAAATGAAACATCTGGCAGAAATGATCCAACCCACTATTGGCGTATTTACCAACCTAGCCGATGCGCATAGTGAGGGTTTTGCAGACAACAGGCAAAAGGCAACTGAAAAAGCATTGCTGTTTAAAAATGCTGCTTCTTTGGTATTTAGCCCCGATACATTGCGATCAACAGTTGCCCCTGACCAAAGACCAAAGACCAAAGACCAAAGACCAACCCCCGATACCACATATACTGACCTCTTCCAAAAAGGAACACAGTTCTTTAGCTGGAGCAGGGAAACGGACGCCACACTGCGGATCATATCAGAAGAAAAGCAACAACAGCATACCTGTATTAGGGCTATCTATCAGGACAAAGAAATTTCCATTTCCATTCCTTTCACTGATAAAATAGCTGTTGAGAATGCGATCACCTGCTGGTCTGTTTTATTGCAGATGGGGTATGCACCGGCCGTAATTAGTGAACGCATGTTACAATTAGAGCCGGTTGAAATGCGGATGCAGTTAAAGAAAGCGGTAAACAACTGTTACCTGCTCAACGACAGTTACAGCAATGATCTTGCATCACTTGATCTTGCGGTTGATTACCTGAAGCAACAGGCGGGTAAACAACATACCACCCTGATCCTTTCTGATATGCTTCAGTCGGGCAGGCAGGAAGAATATTTGTACAGGGCTATTGCCGAACAGGTGCATGCGAGGGGTATTGACAGATTGATTGGTATCGGTTCCGCTATCACAAAACATCAATCAATATTTACAGAGGTAAGCAGTGAGCCCGGCCGCAAACCGGTGGCGGTATCATTTTATCATACTACAGAAGATTTTTTGCAACAGGCAAGTACGCACCAGTTTAAAGACGAATATATTTTGTTGAAAGGTGCCCGTGTATTTGAGTTTGAACGGATATCCAACTGGCTGGAACAGAAAGTGCACCAAACGGTGATGGAGATCAATCTCTCTGCCATGGTGCATAATCTCAAAGAATACCAGAAGCATTTGAGGCCGGATACCAAACTGATGGCCATGGTAAAAGCTTTCAGTTACGGAAGCGGAAGTGCAGAAGTGGCAAGGATCTTACAGTTTCATAAAGTAGATTACCTCGCAGTTGCGTATGCCGATGAAGGAGTGGAGCTTCGCAAAACCGGTATCAGTCTGCCTATTATGGTGATGAACCCTGATGAAGCAAGTTTTGAGGCACTGGCAACATTTGACCTTGAGCCGGAGATCTATTCTTTTCCTATTTATCATGCTTTTCATACCTACCTCAACCAGCAGGGTATACAAACTTTCCCGGTGCATATCAAATTCAATACGGGGATGAACCGCCTGGGTTTTGAAATAAGCGATGCAACTGCTTTGGCCGGCTTATTAAAACAGCATCATACGATGGCTGTTAAATCGGTATTCAGTCATTTGGTAGCAAGCGAATCTGCAGTGCACGATGGGTTCACAGAACAACAGATCAATATATTTGAAGAAGCGGGCATGGTAATGCAGCAGGAACTGGGCTATTCGTTTATCCGGCATATCGCCAACTCAGCAGCCATTTTCCGTAAGCCGGAATACCAGTTTGATATGGTTAGGCTGGGCATTGGCCTGTATGGGGTTAACAGCGTTGAAAGTTCCGTCACATCGCTCGAAACAGTTATCACACTTAAATCAACCATTGCACAAATAAGGAAAGTAAAAGCGGGTGATACGATTGGGTATGGGCGTAAAGGCCTTGTAACAAAAGATAGTATGATTGCAACGGTACGTATTGGCTATGCAGATGGTTACGACAGGCGGTTTGGCAATGGGGTGGGGAGTATGTATATAAATGGCCAACTGGCACCTGTTGCCGGCCATGTATGCATGGATATGGCTATGATAGATGTAACAGGTATACCCGGGGTGAAAGAAGGTGATACGGTTGAAATATTTGGCAAATATTTACCCGTTCAGCAACTGGCTAAATGGGCCGGCACCATTCCGTATGAGATCATGACCGGCATCAGCCAGCGAGTAAAGCGGGTGTATATGGAGGAATAATATCTCTGTGCCAGTCTGTATTCTCCGCCAGCCCGGCAGGCAAATCAGTGCCATTTGCTAAACTTTTTACAAGATCTCGCACCTGTAACGCCCAAATCCTATCTTTGCCCACCATAAAAACCTTGGCAGTGAAAGCAAGACAAGTCATATTTATTATCCTGTTGGTCATCTTTGCCGACCAGGCCCTGAAGTTCTACATCAAGCTGCATTATTTTGCAGGGGAAGAGCATAAGATATTGGGCAACTGGTTCCGCCTGCATTTTGTAGAAAATGAAGGCATGGCATGGGGCTGGAAATTTGGCGGTGGGTTTGGTAAGATAGCACTTACGCTGTTCAGGCTGGTGGCTGTTATCTGGGGTAGTTTTTTACTGAAAGATTTTATCCGCAAACACTATCATAGAGGATTTATTGTTTGTGCTGCCCTTATTTACGCCGGTGCCCTGGGTAATTTGATTGATAGCTTAGTGTATGGTTTATTATTTGAACAAAGCAATCCTTTCTCATTAAATATCGCAAGGTTTCTGCCACCCGGTGGCGGTTATGCCGGACTGTTGCATGGCAAGGTGGTAGATATGCTGTATTTCCCTGTTATCACCAATGCGCATTACCCATCATGGGTGCCATTTGTGGGTGGAGATGATTTTGAATTTTTCCGTCCGGTGTTCAATATTGCGGATGCCTCTATCTCAACAGGGGTAATTATTATTCTTATTTTCCAGAACAGGTTCTTTAAAAAACAACTGGAAGAAGAACATCATACAATTGAAACAGATACATTAGTAAACGATAAGAACCAGATATTCTGATGTCCTTCCTGTTTAAAATATTGTAGGTGTTCTGATTAATGAAACGTTTTGTGTTGGAGTGGTTTTGATTACCTGATCTATCAGTCCATAACCTTTGGCGTAATAAGAGTTACCATCCATTATTGTTCGATAAGTTCCGCCATTGGGCAGGAAACGGATCTCTCTTTTAACACTGATCACATTCTGATATGTTTTGCCGCCAATAGTGTAAGGATCCGTATTTTTTGAAGCAATGGTAAAGACAGCTTTCGCCTTGCCATATTCTGCGGCAGCGCCAGTTCCTAATTTTACAGTACCGTACTCACCGCTTTCCCAGGTGTCGCCCACATTTGCATTCACTTTGAGGAACGGATAAGTGATAAAGGAGCTTGGAATAGAATCGAACAGTAATGTATAATCAAAGTCAACAGTACTCAGGGTATAATAGGTATCGTGACTGCCTTTGGCAAAATAAAATGTATCCAACTGAGATGTTCCGAATTGCGCATAGGTTAGCGTATCTATTGTGATCTGACCGGGCGCTACGGTTACCTTAAAAGTGTCTAACGCATTAATTTTAGGAATATACTGGTAGGTCCAGGTAGAACCCGGTTTCATTGGGAAATAATCACCGCCACCACTTCCTCCGCTAACGCTGCCATCTACACTTACTGAAAACGAACAAACATTGTTATTAAAATAAATAATGAAATTGGTGGTCTTGGGCAGTATTGGTTTTCCGTAACCTTTTAATTTGACCACAGATGCCCCGGTGCTTACCGCAAAACCGGAATCGATAAACCACATACCATTTACGGTATCTGTATAGATCTTGTATTTACCCTGTGCAGTAAAGTTTACATTAATGAGGGCGTAATGATTGGTTTTAACTAATTCACTGTCTACATGGTATTCTCCATGTATAATAGAAGACTTACAGTTGCCGAGAGAATCAACCAATTCTCCCTGGGCCGCACCGCTAAATCCGCCTCTTTCAATACTCAATTCTTTTTTGCATGCCATAATCAGGCAAAAAGCCGAAAAAATGATGGCAATCCGTAGGGTTGAGTTCTTCATGGATAAAGTGTTAGTAGGTTCTGTCTGCTCTACTATACGAATATCAGATAAAAATTATACTAATAACGCTGCCTGATTGGTCAAATTACCGTTTTTTAATAATTGCTGCACACTATTTAACGTAGTGGTAGCAATCTGACTCAGGGCCTCATCGGTGAAAAAGGCCTGGTGCGCGGTGATCAGTACATTGGGGAAGCTCATAAGACGTTGAATTTCATCGTCCTGGATTACTGTGGAGGAAAGATCCCTGAAAAAAAGGTGTTCTTCCTGCTCATACACATCAATTCCGAGATGGGCTATTTGCCCAGATTTGAGGCCGTTAATGGCCGCTTTTGTCTCAATCAACCCACCCCGGCTGGTATTGATCAGCATCACCCCTTTTTTCATCATACCAATGGTATCATCATTGATCAGGTGTTGGGTTTGGCTGTTAAGCGGGCAGTGCAGCGAAATAATATCTGCTTTAAATACTTCCTGCAAAGGGTGATAGGTTACCCCTAATGCCTCAAGCTCCTTATTGGCAATCAGATCAAAAGCCAGCACTTTGCAGCCCAGTCCGAGCATGATGCGGCAAAAAGCTTTGCCAATATTTCCCGTACCCACTACACCTACTGTTTTACCGTGCAGGTTAAATCCCAATAATCCGTTCAGCGAAAAGTTCTGTTCCCGAACGCGGTTATAGGCTTTATGTGTTTTTCGGTTTAAGGTAAGTATGAGTGCAAGCGCATGTTCGGCCACTGCTTCGGGTGAGTAGGCTGGTACACGGCAAACTTTTAATCCATATTTTTTAGCCGCTTCAAGATCTACATTATTAAAACCTGCACAGCGCAGCGCAATGATCTTTACCCCGTTTTCTGCCAGTTGCTTACAAACGGGTGCCGTTACTTTATCGTTTACAAAAACGCAAACAGCTTCGGCGCCGTCAACCAGTTTCAGGGTTTGTTCTGTTAACCGTGCTTCCAGGTATTGCAATTCAAAACCCAGACTGTCGTTGTAACGGTTAAAAAATATTTTATCGTAAGGCTGTGCGGAGAAGAAAACGATTTTCATAAGATAAAGATAAGCGTGAATTGTCAATCGTGAGTCGTGAGTCATGAATCGTGAGTGGTCAGTTGTGAGTGAGTTGTAGTGGATATTCAGTTCCGGCTATTTTAAATAGCCTTTGTTCACACTACTCACCACTCTCCACTAACTACTGACTACTCACGACAAGATTTCTTTCAAACTTTCCTCAGACGCGTGGATTGTTTTATCGAGATCATCGTATGTAAGTGCATTGTTCAGGAACCAGCTTTCAAAAGCAGAGGGGGGTAAGTACACGCCTCTTTTAAGCATGGCATGAAAATACTTGCTGAACAACTGGTTATTGGCAGATGCGGCGGCGGCAAAATTATTTACGGCATGATCGCTGAAATGCAGACTGATCATAGATCCCATCCGGTTAATAACAAAAGGGATGCCCACAGCCTGCAATGCTTTTTCTAAACCGGCATGCAGGTAAGCTGTTTTTTGATCGAGTTCAGTAAAAATGTTTTTGTTATTGTTTAATGTTGACAGCATCGTGTATCCTGCAATCATTGCTATCGGGTTACCGCTTAAGGTGCCTGCTTGGTACACATTACCCAGCGGGGCAATTTTTTCCATGATCTCTTTCCTGCCGCCAAAAGCGCCAACGGGCATACCACCGCCGATCACTTTGCCATAGGTTAACAGGTCGGCATCAATATGTAAACGTTCCTGCGCACCGCCCGGGGCAAGACGGAAACCCGTCATCACTTCATCAAAAATGAGTAGAATAGATTCCCTGTCGCAGATCTTCCGCAGGCCTTCCAGGAAGCCCGGCTCGGGTAAAATACAACCCATATTACCAACAACGGGTTCTGTAATGATAGCGGCTATCTCGTTTCTATTTTCTTTTACCAGTTGTTCTACTGCCTCCAGATCGTTAAAGGCACAGGTTAATGTATCGTTTGAAACACCGCCGGTAACACCTGGTACGGTTTGAATATTAAAAGTAGCCAGTCCGCTACCCGCTTTTACGAGAAAAGCATCTGCATGGCCATGATAACATCCTTCGAATTTGATGAATTTATTTTTGCCTGTATAACCTCTTGCCAATCGAATGGCACTCATGCAGGCTTCGGTGCCGCTGCTCACCATTCTCACCAGATCAATATTGGGAGCCATACTTTTTATCAGCTCGGCCATCTCTGTTTCCAATAAGGTTGGGGCGCCATAAGAAGTAGACAGTGTTACTTTTTCCTGTATGGCTTTTACTACGGGTTCATAGGCATGGCCAAGTATCATTGGTCCCCATGATGCAATATAGTCGATGTATTGATTGTCATCTGCATCATACAAATAAGCCCCCTTTGCTTTTTCGATGAACAAGGGCGTTCCGCCCACACTTTTAAAAGCGCGAACCGGAGAGTTTACGCCACCCGGGATGGATTGTTGTGCGCGTTCGAAGAGTTGTTTGCTTTTTTCGTACATGGTGTTGTGAATGGTGAATTGTGAAATGGGCAATTTATTTTTTTGAGTCTATCATTCCTGATAAGAGCTTGAAAGATGTTACCATTAATTTTCCAAGTGTCTCAATTTTCTCTATATCTAAATAAGTTAATTCTTTAGCAATATCAAGAGCAGCATCAATCTCTATAACAGACCCTCTTGCTATTTCGTAATATCTCTTTCTCTCAGCTTCAGATTTTCTTGAAGCACCTTCAGCAATGTTTAAATGAACGGATAATGCTGCTCTTCTGATTTGAGAGATCATCCCAAATCTTTCTTCGGTCGGCAACCGGTTTGTTAATTTATAACATTCATGAACAAACAACCTGGATATTTCATAAACATCAAGCCTTTGGTGATTTAGTGAAAGGAACATAATAAAATTTATTTAGTAATTGAATTGTGCAATCCAAATCCAAATAAAACAATATTCACCATTCACTATTGCCCATTCACAAAAAACCGTTTTAATCTTTTATAAAATCAGGTATAAATACCTACCCAATCAACTTCACCGCGTCTTTCGCAAAATAGGTTGCGATTAAGTCGGCGCCTGCTCTTTTGATGGATGTAAGACTTTCAATGATCGCTTTGTTTTCATCCAGCCAGCCCATTTTTGCGGCGGCTTTTATCATGGCATATTCACCGCTTACATGATAGGCACTTACCGGAACTTCCACCACATTTTTTATTTCACGGATAATATCGAGATAAGCCATTGCCGGTTTTACCATTACAATATCTGCACCTTCTTCAATATCCATCAGTGTTTCTTTGATGGCTTCTGTGCGGTTGGCATAATCCATCTGGTAAGTCTTCTTATCACCAAATCCCGGTGCACTATCCAGTGCATCCCTGAATGGCCCGTAAAAGCAGGATGCATATTTGGCACTGTAACTCATAATGCCTGTTTTGGTGAAACCATTTTCTTCCAGTCCATTGCGGATGGCGCCGATGCGGCCATCCATCATATCGCTGGGTGCAACAAAATCGGCGCCTGCCTGCGCATGACTGACACTCATCTTCACAAGCGCTTCAACGGTTTCATCATTAACTATCTCACCATCTTTTACAATTCCATCATGGCCGTAAGATGAATAGGGATCGAGGGCCACATCGGTCATCACCACCATTTCAGGAACAGCATCTTTAATGGCTTTGATGCTTCTTTGCATCAACCCGTTTTTATTCCATGCTTCTTTGCCTGTATTGTCTTTCCACTCGTCTTTGCATTTGATGAAGATCAATATGCATTTAATACCCATCAACCATAACTCTTTTACTTCTTTAATTGTTAGATCGAGGCTGCGGCGGTAATAGCCCTGCATGGAGGCGATTTCGATTTCTGTGTTTTGCCCTTCATCAATGAACAAAGGCGCAATAAAATCACCTGGACGTAAAATGGTTTCGGCCACAAGTGAGCGGATAGCGGGTGTTTGACGGAGTATCCTGTTTCTTCTTTGCAGGTACATGAGTAATGAATTTAGTTTACCCAGTTTTTAGGATGCAGGCAGGCATCTAATAATGCTGCTTCTGGCGTTCCTTCTCCGGGTTGGTAATTATAATCGAACCGCACGGTAGGCGGTAAGCTCATTAAAATACTTTCTGTACGGCCATTTGTTTTCAGGCCAAAAATAGTGCCCCTGTCGTGTACCAGATTAAACTCAGTATATCGCCCTCTCCTGATCTCCTGCCAATATTTGTTTGCAGGGGTAAAAGGGGTTTCTTTTCTTTTTTCTGCAATGGGAATATACGCATCTATAAAGGCATAGCAACAGGCTTTGCTGAAATTCATCCAGAACTGTACATCCTTTTCTGCATTGGGGCGCTGGTGATCATAAAATATCCCGCCAATACCTCTCCGTTCGTTGTTGCGGTGACGGTTCACAAAATAATTATCACATTCTACTTTGAATGTTGAATAGAAATTTTTGTCAAATTGATCGCAGACTGTTTGATAGGTCTGATGAAAATATTTTGCGTCTTCTTCAAACAGGTAATAAGGCGTAAGATCTGTACCGCCGCCAAACCATCTGTCTGTTACCTCACCCTGTTCATTATATAATTCAAACATGCGGTAGTTGCAGTGCACAGTTGGAACAAATGGATTGAACGGATGTATCACGATGCTCATGCCACAGGCAAACCACTGATCGCCATTTATTTTTAATTGCGAGCGCATGGTGTCTGTTACTTTTCCAAAAACCACAGAAGTGTTAACGCCTCCTTTTTCAAAAACAGCGCCATGGCTGATCACCCTTGTTTTGCCACCGCCGCCTTCGGGCCTTTCCCAAAGGTCTTCTACAAACTTTGCTTTACCATCACACAACTCCAACGCAGCGCAGATATCATCCTGCAACTGGTGAATAAAACTGATCCATTGTGTTTTGATGCTGGTCATCGTGAGTGGTGAGTAGTGAGTGAATGGATTTTATTGTTTGTGTTTGTATTCTTTTACAGCATCAACAAAAGCCCGTGCATGATCTACCGGTACATTAGGCAAAATGCCGTGACCAAGATTGGCAATATGATGGCCGGGACCAAATGCATCCAGCATAGCAGTCACCTCTTTTTTTATGGTTGGTATGGGTGCTAACAATTTAACAGGATCAAAATTTCCCTGCAGGGTAACATGATTACCTGCAAACTGCCTGGCCATTTGTGGTTTAATGCACCAGTCAATCCCCAATCCCTGCGCACCAGTTGCTGCCATTGAATCTAAACTATGCCATGCGCCTTTTGCAAAAATAATGGTGGGTACTTTGTCTTTAAGTGCAGCAACGATCTGCCTGATGTATTGCAATGAAAAATTCTCAAAATCATCCGGACCTAACAGCCCGCCCCAGCTATCAAATATTTGTACAGTATCTGCACCGGCTGTTGCCTGTGCCTGCAGATAAGCAATAGTAGTATCTGTGATCATCTGTAATAAACGGTGGGCCAGTTCGGGTTGTGTAAAGCAGAAGGCTTTTGCCTCATCAAATGTTTTAGATCCCTTGCCCTGTACCATGTAACATAACAATGTCCATGGTGCTCCTGCAAAACCAATCAACGGCACACGGCCGTTCAGTTCCTGTTTGATGAGTTTGATGGCAACAAAAACATAGCCTAATGTTTCATGCACATCCGGAACACGAACACGGTCAAGGTCTTTCAATGTTTTAACAGGATCAGGTAAGAATGGTCCTTTGCTTTCTACTAACTGCACTTCCAGACCCATGGCTTGTGGCACTACCAAAATATCGGAAAATAAAATTGCAGCATCCACCCCCACAATATCAACAGGCTGAATAGTGATCTCACATGCCAGTTCCGGTGTTTGGCAACGTTCAAAGAAGCCATACTTTTCTCTCAACACCATGTACTGGGGAAGATAACGGCCAGCCTGGCGCATCATCCATACAGGTGTTCTTTCTGTTTGCTGGCCCCGTAGGGTTCTTAGTAGTAGATCGTTTTGTAACATGGCCTTTTTGTGAATGGTGAATGGTGAATGGTGAATAAGGCAGAACGATATCCGATGTTATTCATCTTTCCCAATCACATTTCATTTATATGTTTAAAAAGTTGTGTCCCGTTAATCTGTTTATTCACCATTCACCATTGCCCATTCACACTCCCCCGCTCATTTAAAAAACGCTATCGCTTCCTCAATCAGCTCTTCCTTTCCCGGCAATTTACTTACAATGATCCTGTTGTGGCAGTATTTAAGAACGGCTTTGTTTGTGGTGTTGCCAATAACGAAAACAATTGTGTGTGCAGGTAATTTGTTATTACTGAAAAAACTTTCTACTGCACTCGGACTAAAGAACAAAACCGCATCATACGCTTTGTCAACCTTGTGATGAATGGCACGGGTTTCATACACCACGATCTCATTTACTGAGATATGGTGTTTGTTGAGTATATCGGGCAATTCATCCCTGCGTAGGTTACCGCAAAAAAAGATCAGTTCTTCAGGAGCTTCGTTCTCAATGATTTCGTTTGCCAATTCAGACGCGCTTTCTGCGGTGCCCGAAATAGACTGTTCTCCAAAATACTCAGCAACTAATTGTTTTGTTTTAAACCCCAGGCAGTAAATACTCCAGTCGGGAACATAGCCATCCAGCATTTCAATCACTGCAATTACAGCATTCATGCTGGTAAATGCTACTGTTGCCTGCTGTACAGAAGCCCATTCAATTTCCTGTTGTATCTCTATATTCTGAACAGCTTCTGTTTCTATAAACGACAATACATCCAGCTCAATACCTTTTCGGCGGGCTTTTTCCACCTGTAACTGTTCAACCGGCCTTGTACTCAGTATATGTATTTTATGCTCCGGCATTTCTGATAGTGCTTACTATTTTATCTGCTCCTTTTTCCAATAATTGATTGGCTGCCTTAATGCCAAGATCTTCGCTTTGCAATGCAGGCTGATGAAAAGATACTTCCAGTTTTTCCTTCCCGTCAACAGACAGGATATTTCCCCTGAAAGTAACATTGCCATTCTTCCATTCGGCCAAAGCACTGATGGGTGTGGCGCATCCGCCTAATAATATCCGCAGAAAGTCTCTTTCAATTTTAGTGCATAGTTCTGTTGCAGGGTCGTTAAGAATGGCGCAACATTCTCTGGTTAACAGGTCTTCTTCCCTGCAAACAACCATGATAGCGCCCTGGGCAGGAGCTGGCAACATCCAATCCAGTTCAATAGATTTTTCGGGCCGTAAACCAATGCGTTCTAATCCTGCTGCAGCAAAAATAGCACCGTGCCATTTGCTCGCTTCTACTTTGCGTAAGCGTGTGTTTACATTGCCCCGCAGGTTTTCCAGTGTATGATTAGGATAACGGTTCAGCCATTGCGCTTTGCGGCGGATACTGCTGGTAGCGATGGTGAGTGGTGTTTGTGGTGATCCGTTTTTATGCATGGATGCCCACTCGCCGTTCTTATAACCCAGGCTATTGAAAAGGGTGGTTTCTTCTTTTGTAAAAACAAGAATATCCTTATACGATGCGCGCTCCAAAACTGCTGCCTGTGCAATTCCTTTGGCTAATAACGTTGGCACATCTTTCATGGAATGAACAGCCAGGTCTATCCGTTTACTTAATAAAGCGGCATCAAGTGTTTTGGTAAAAATGCCCTGTACACCAATCTCGTATAAAGGTGTTACCAGGTCAACGTCTCCATCGCTTTTTATATATACCAGTTCGCTGGCAATACCTTGTTGCTGTAATTGTTCCTGCACTAAAGTGGCTTGCCAGACAGCCAGTTGGCTCTCGCGGGTGCCTATTCTTAAAACCTTGTTCATGGCTAGTTAATGCTGATGGTCATAAAATCATTGATCGCCTCAATATAGTAACATCCTGGCTGATGTTGTGTGCGCATTTTTACTGCTACTGTATTTACTACTTTTTGTATGGCGGCAGAATCAACGATGGTGGTATTGGTATACGCTGTAAACATGCTGCAGGAGTGCATGTCGTGTAATTTCTGTTTTACCGCTCTTAATACCGGTACATGGCGGCGCAGGATAAACCATTCCCTGAATTCAGCAAAATGGGTATCAATGATCTGTAAAGCTTTAGGTACTTCTGCCTGGCGTAATCTCAGGGTTTTGTCATTGATCATAGACAGATCATCCACATTGGCCAGTTTAATATGCGCCAGGGTATTAACAGAAGGTTCTATATTATTGGGGATAGAGAGGTCGATCAGTACTTTTGCGCCACTATGTAAAAGACTTTCGCGGGTGATTACAGCTTTATCGGAATGGGTGGCCACGATAACAATATCCGCTTCACTCACTTCTTTGCCCAGTTCATCAAAAGCCGCTGTTTTCAAGCCCAGCTCATTGGCTAATAAAACAGCTTTTTCTTCTGTTCTGTTAATGAGGGTTATATCTTTTGTATCGAGATAATCAACAAGGTTCTTACAGGTATTGCGGCCAATTTTACCGGTGCCCAGCAACACAATTTTTTTATTATGGGTATCTGTAAACTGTTCTTTCAGAAACTGGATGGCGGCAAACGAAACAGAGATAGTTCCATCGCTCAGTGATGTGGTATTCTTGATTGCCTTGGATGCCTGTAAAACAGTATTGAATAAACGTTCAGTAAACGCACCTATAAATCCTTTCTCTCTCGCAAATTTTACAGCAAGCTTCATTTGTCCTACAATCTCATAATCGCCCAGGATCTGTGAATCTAAACCGGCACCAACCGCAAAAATGTGCTGAATGGCTTCATCCGCATTTTTGATATAACATAATTGGCGGAAAGTATCTGCATCGCCCACTGTTTCACTGCAAAGCAGGTTAATCAGTGTGTTCACATCAGGAGCAAGGCCGTAGATTTCTGTCCGGTTACAGGTACTTAAAATAAACAGTTCCTGTAAACCCGCAGCAGCAGCTTTTTGTAAAATAGAAGCATACTGATCAGCATTAATAGCAAACTCGCCGCGGATGGCCGCGTCTGTTTTCTTATAGTTGATCCCTGCTACAAAAAATTGATTGATCTCCATGCTAACTGCTGCTTTTTGTCATTTTCTAATAACGTTACAAAGGTATCCTTCACGGGTTCTTTTAAAACATGAGATTCGTCATTCGATTGTCATTTCTCTGTCACGTTTTGTCATTGCATTGTAAAAACAGTCATATCACTGCATTTCGCTGCCTTCTTTCAACAACCTATGCGAATAATCATACCGGCAACTTTGAAGGGATGATGATTGTTACTTTACATTTGCACACACAATTCAACAACTATGCCACAGTCGCTTAAAGCAGTGTTATTAATGAACCTGGGCTCGCCAGACTCAACAGCAGTAAGGGATGTACGAAAATACCTGAATGAGTTTTTAATGGATGGGCGTGTGATAGATATTCCTTTTATTGCCCGCGCCCTGCTGGTAAGAGGCATCATTGTTCCGTTTCGTGCACCTAAATCGGCTGAGGCATATAAGACCATCTGGACAAAAGATGGCTCGCCCCTGATCGTACTTACCAGGCAGTTGCAGCAGTCACTTCAGCAGCAGGTAAAAGAACCTGTGGCAGTGGCTATGCGTTATGGAAGCCCATCCCCCCAAGAAGCTTACGAACAGTTGTTGCAGCAATATCCCGGTCTTGATGAAGTGATCCTTGTTCCGTTATACCCTCATTATGCGATGAGCAGTTACGAAACGGCTGTTGAATATGCGAAGGAGCAGTATGAACAGAAAAAATATCCTTTCAAACTTTCTGTTCTTAAACCGTTTTATAATGAGCCTGATTACATACAGGCATTAGCTGCCAGCATAGAACCGTGGCTGGCCAAAGAGTATGATCATATATTATTCAGCTATCATGGTATCCCTGAACGGCATATCCGCAAAAGCGATACAACGGGTTGTCATTGCCTGCAGGTAAATAATTGTTGCGAAACAGCTTCCCCCGCACATGCTACCTGTTACCGGCACCAGGTGTTTACAACAACGCGATTGGTTACAGAGAAATTAAATATCCCATCAAACAAGTTCAGCATTTCGTTCCAGTCGCGATTAGGCAAAGGATGGCTGCAACCCTTTACTGATATACATTTGGAGGAGATGCCCAAAGAAGGAATTAAAAAATTACTGGTGATCTGCCCAGCGTTTGTAAGCGATTGCCTTGAAACACTGGAAGAAATTGCCGAACGTGGCAAAGAAACTTTTATGCATGCCGGTGGTGAATCGTACCACATGATCCCCTGTTTGAATACACATCCTTTATGGGTTGCAACTTTGTCTAAATGGGTTGAAGCCTATGGAAATGGCAGTGATGAATTGATAAAGAAAATTGAATTGTAAACAACTGTTATGAAGAAATACATTGCCACAGAAGACACAGATTTTCACAGATAGTTTCTGTGTTATTCTGTGCCTTCTGTGGCAAAAAAAGATGATCTTCAGCAAGCTTCTTCCAACTTTCTAACACCTGAGGTCAGGAAGCCGCAAAAGAAGAGGAATTTTTATTTTCTGATCTTTAATTTCTAATTTACTCACATGTCTCTATACCTGAAAGCCCTCCATATCATCTTTGTTGTTACCTGGTTTGCCGGATTGTTTTATATGCCGCGTTTCTTCATCTATGCAACCGAGGCAGGAGAAAAATCTGAGCCTGAGAAAACCATTCTCCGAAACCAGTTTATGATCATGATGAAAAGGCTTTGGTATGGCATTACCTGGCCATCTGCTATTCTCACACTCATATTCGGAACAGTTGTTATGTTTGAAGCGGGCTGGTACACCATTGTTTTTGCCCCGGAGGGCAGATGGCTGCTGATCAAACTGATTTTTGTAGTCTTTCTTTATGCCTACCACTGGTCGCTACAGATAATTGTAAAACAGGAACTGAATGGTATTTTCAAATATTCTTCCCAGCAGCTCCGGATCTGGAACGAAGTGGCAACCATTCTGCTGATAGCCATTGTAATGCTGGTGGTGGTTAAATCCAGTATCAGTATGGTGTGGGGATTGATTGGGCTTACATTGTTTATTATATTGTTAATGAGTGCAATACGTATATATAAATTAATCAGAAATAGTCAGCAGTGAAGCTGCTATGCGGTCGGGACGCTAAAGCGGCCTGAACGCTCAAGCAGCCGGTAAATAGGCAATTGTGAATGGGAATGGTGAATGGTGAATGATTGCCCGGCAAGCCAGATTCACCATTGCCCATTCACAATTCACCCATGCCTTTCACATCTCAATATTTCCTACCTTCGCAGCCTTAAAAACCCGCCTAAGATCAGTCGGGCAGTACATTTCAAGCGATTTCAGGCTATGAGCGTTAAATATCCAGAATTTTCCGGGCTCAACCTCCCGGCAATAGAACAGGAAATATTGGCCAAATGGAGCAAAGAACAGGCTTTTGAAAAAAGTGTTTCATTGCGTGAGGGCAGAAAACCTTTTGTATTTTACGAAGGACCGCCCAGCGCTAATGGTATGCCCGGCATTCACCACGTGATCTCCCGTACATTGAAAGATATGGTTTGTCGCTACAAAACCATGCAGGGTTTCCAGGTAAAACGAAAAGGCGGATGGGACACACATGGTTTACCTGTTGAGCTGGGTGTGGAGAAAGAACTGGGCATTACCAAAGAAGATATCGGCAAAAAAATATCGGTAGAAGAATATAACAAAAAATGCCGCGAAGCCGTATTGCGCTATAAAGATAAATGGGACGAGCTCACCAATAAAATGGGCTATTGGGTTGATCTGAATGATCCCTATATCACTTTCGATAACAAATACATTGAAACACTCTGGTGGATATTAAGCCAGTTGTACAAAAAAGGATATTTGTACGAGAGTGTAAGCATACAGCCTTATTCGCCTGCAGCAGGAACCGGATTGAGTTCGCATGAACTGAACCAGCCCGGAACTTATAAGGATGTGAAAGACACCTCCGCTGTTGCGATGTTTAAAGCGGTTAGAAATGAGAAGAGCGAATTCCTGTTTAAGGCAATATCGAATAATGAACAGGGAATATTGAATGATGAGGTTTTCTTTATTGCGTGGACCACTACTCCATGGACATTGCCGTCTAACCTTGGCTTAACTGTTGGGCCCAATATTGAGTATGTTTTGGTTAAAACATTCAATCCATATACCCATCTTCCTGTAAACGTGGTATTGGCCAAAGCCTTACTGGGTAAGTACTTCAAGCCAGAAGCAGAGAATGGTGATTTTGAAGGATACAATGAAAAAGCAAAGCTCCTTCCCTGGAATATACTCACAGCATTTAAAGGAACGCAAATAGAAGATTGCGAATACGAGCAATTATTGCCGTATGAAGCAAACTCTCTGGAAGTCATCAGACTCCAGACTCCAGACGCCAGACCCTTCAGAGTTATTGTTGGTGATTTTGTAACTACCGAAGACGGTACGGGTATCGTACACACTGCACCAGCTTTTGGTGCAGACGACTATCGTGTGGGTAAGAAAAACAATATCGGTATTCTCACCATGGTTGACCGCCAGGGAAAATTCCTGGATGGCCTGGGTGAGTTCAGCAACCGCTATGTTAAGAATTATAAAGACGAGAAAGAGTATGTGGATGTGAACGTTGACATCAGCGTAAAACTGAAAAAAGAAAACCGCGCATTTAAAGTAGAAAAATACGAACACAGTTATCCGCATTGCTGGAGAACAGACAAACCTGTGTTATACTATCCGTTGGATGCATGGTTCATCAAAACCACGGCTGTAAAAGATCGTATGGTGGAACTGAATAAGACCATCAACTGGAAACCTAAATCAACCGGCGAGGGGCGTTTTGGTAACTGGTTAGAAAACATGGTAGACTGGAACCTGAGCCGCAGCCGTTATTGGGGAACCCCATTACCGGTTTGGAGAACAGAAGATGGGGAAGAAGAAATCTGCATCGGTTCTATTGAAGAATTAAATGAAGGCATCCGAAAAGCAAACGAAGTGCTGGGTGGTGATGTAAATAAAAATTACCTGCACGAAGGCATCCTCGACCTGCATAAACCATTTGTAGATGATATTATCCTCGTAAGCAAATCGGGCAAAGCCATGAAACGTGTGCCCGACCTGATTGACGTGTGGTTTGATAGCGGCGCCATGCCCTATGCGCAATGGCATTATCCTTTTGAGAATAAAGACCTGATAGATAAAAGAGAAGCATTCCCCGCAGATTTTATAGCCGAAGGGGTTGACCAAACCCGCGGCTGGTTCTATACCCTGCATGCACTGGGCGTGATGCTGTTTGACAGTGTGGCCTATAAAGCCGTTGTAAGTAACGGATTAGTGCTGGATAAAGACGGTAACAAAATGAGTAAGCGTTTGGGGAACGTGGTAAATCCTTTTGAAACCATTGAAAAATATGGCGCCGATGCTACCCGATGGTACCTCATCACCAACGCCTCACCATGGGATAACCTGAAGTTTGACCTTGCCGGTATACAGGAAGTGCAGCGCAAATTTTTCGGAACACTGTATAACACGTACCAGTTCTTCGCGCTTTATGCCAATGTGGATGGGTTTGCTTTTAAAGAAGCCCGCATTCCGTTGAATGAAAGACCGGAGATTGACCGTTGGATATTATCTTCCCTGAATACATTGATCAAAAATGTAACCCGCTCCATGGACGATTTTGAGCCAACACTGGCCGGGCGGGCTATTGAAGAATTTGTAGATGAACATTTGAGTAACTGGTACGTTCGCTTATGCCGCCGCCGTTTCTGGAAAGGAGAATACGAGCAGGATAAGATCAGCGCTTACCAGACTTTATACGAGTGCCTCGAAACCATTGTGCGTTTAATGGCGCCCATATCGCCATTCTTCAGTGATGCGATATTCCGGAACCTGAATGCGGCAACGGGTAAGTTTACTGTTGCCTCTATTCACCACGTAGATTTCCCTGTTGCGGATGAGTCTGTGATCGATACCTCGCTGGAAGAAAGGATGCAACTGGCACAGGATACCTGCTCACTGGTACTGTCGCTGCGTAAAAAAGTAAATATCAAGGTTCGTCAGCCATTACAGAAACTGATGATCCCGGTATTAACTCTGGAGATGAAGGGGCAACTGGAGAAGATCGAAGACCTGATCAAGGCAGAAGTGAATGTGAAGGAGATGGAATACATCACCGAAACAGAAGGTGTGATCAGCAAAAAGATCAAGGCTAATTTTAAGGCCTTGGGAACACGCATGGGTGCCAAAATGAAATCGGTAAGCGCGGCCATTGGCAATTTTAGCCAGTTAGACATTGCCCGCATTGAAAAAGAGGGCCAATATGAACTGACGATCGATGGTGAACCTGTTATAATTACCCTTTCGGAGGTGGATATTATAGCGGAGGATATACCCGGCTGGAGCGTTGCCAGTAAAGGCAGCCTAACGGTAGCCCTGGATATCACCCTCTCAGATGAGCTTAAAATGGAGGGTGAGGCCCGGGAATTTGTAAATCGCATTCAAAATATCAGAAAAGAAAGCGGTTTTGAACTCACAGACCGTATATTCGTAGCTGTTCAGGAGGCCCCCCAACTGAAGCCGTCTATTATTAAATATAACGACTATATTTGCCGCGAAATTTTGGCAGATACCATTGATTGGGTGCCAGATACACAGAATGGCACTGAGGTTGAAATCAATGACATTCTGTTGAAAGTGGTAGTTAATAAAAAAGGATAAACCTGTATGCCTACTAAGAAACCTGCTCCGAAAAAGGTGGCCCCGGCCAAGAAAGCCGCTAAGCCAGCGCCTAAGAAAGCTGCCCCGGCCAAAAAAGCTACTCCTAAACCTGCGCCTAAAAAAGCTGCGCCGGCCAAGAAAGCTGCTCCAAAGCCAGCGCCTAAGAAAGCTGTTCCGGCTAAAAAAGTGGTTGCTAAACCTGCTCCCAAGCCGGCACCTAAAAAGGCTGCACCGGCTCCTGCCAAAAAAGCGGCACCCGCTAAACCGGCAGCGCCTGCAAAGGTTGTAAAAGTAGCGCCAAAACCGGTTGCTAAACCGGCTGTACCAGCTAAACCAGCACCAAAAGTAGTTGCTAAACCTGTGGCCCCGGCCCCGGTTAAACCTGTTGCGCCACCGGCAAAACCAAAGGTTGAGGTTAAACTTCCACCCGCACCGCCACTTAAACCTGTAAAGAAACAACCAGAACCCATAAAAGACGTGAAAGTACCGAAGATCAATACGAAGTCGAGTGTGCCTTATAAACCCGGATATACACAATTAGAAAAAAGAGTAGCAGAATTAACTGCCAATAACGGCGATCCGCTGGTAAAATACAGCGATGCAGACCTGAACGAATTCAGGGAGCTGATCTCTAAAAAATTAGAGGCCGCTAAAAAAGAGCTGGCTTATTTACAGGGTCTGATTACCCGCAAAGATGAAATGGGTGGCGATAATGATGATGCCCGTTATATGACCATGGAAGATGGCAGCATGAGCATGGAAAGAGAGCAGTTGAGCCAGATGGCCAGCAGGCAGATCACTTACATCGATCACCTCGAAAAAGCCATGATGCGTATCGAAAACAAAACTTACGGCATCTGCCGCGTTACCGGCAAACTGATCGATAAAAACCGTTTACGCGCTGTACCCCATGCCACTCTTAGCCTGGAAGCTAAGCTGGGATTGGTGAAATCAACATCAGAGCAATAAGAAAATACTACCTTATAATGCAAAGGCCGCAGCAATGCGGCCTTTTTCGTCATTGCAAGGAGGAACGACGACGCAATCCGGGCTATAAAGATTGAGATCAACTGCTATTCAAATAGCCAGACCGCATCACTGCGGCCTTTTTGCATTTTAAATAATGAAATGAGCAGGGAAAATTGAATGATGAAGTGAAACAAATAACCCCATGCTTCAGCATGGGGAAGAAACCTGAACTTTAATACCGGCTTTAGCCTTGATGGCATCCCGGCATACAGGAACTAGTCATGGCTAAAGCCAGTTGAATTCAGCGCCTCCTTCCCCCAGCCTAAAGACTGGGGTTATTTAAAAATCGCTGATAAAATCCGGATTATTATTGATGCAGGACACAGATTGCTTCGTTCCTCGCAATGACTACTTCACTTCCTGCATCTCAACCAATCTTTTATAAATGCCGTTATGTGCCAGTAACTGGTCGTGGCTGCCGCGTTCTGCGATCTCGCCTTTTTGCAGAACAATGATCTCATCGGCATGGCGGATGGTAGACAAGCGGTGTGCAATTACCAGCGATGTCCGGTTCTGCATCATGTTGTTGATGGCATCCTGTACTAATCTTTCACTTTCAGTATCTAATGAGGAGGTGGCTTCATCCAAAATTAAGATCGGCGGGTTTTTTAATACCGCGCGGGCAATGGTTAAACGTTGCCTCTCACCGCCACTCAATTTATTTCCACGGTCGCCGATGTTCGAATCAAAACCTTCTTCTTTCTGTTTGATAAAATGCAGCGCGTTGGCTACTGTAGCGGCATGTTCAATCTGTTGCTGCGTAACATTGTCAACCCCCAGTGCAATATTGTTGGCGATGGTATCATTAAACAGGATAGGCTCCTGCGTTACAATGCCCATCAGGCCTCTCACCGAATGCAGTGTGTAGTTTTTGATGTTCACACCATCAATCAATAATTCACCTTCCGATACATCGTGAAATCTTGGCACCAGATCGGCCAACGAACTTTTGCCGGCACCCGAAGAACCTACTAAGGCAATGGTTTTTCCTTTTTCAATAGTGAGGTTGATATTTTTAAGGATGATCTTATCCTCGTATGCAAAAGAAACATTCTTAAATTCTATGCTGTGATTGAATGCGGGTAATATTCTTGCATCTGTCTTGTCTGTAACAGTTAGCGGCGCCTGCAAAATTTCTTCTATCCGCTGAATGGCAGAGCTTCCGCGTTGTGCGTTGTAATAGGCCGTGGATAAGGATTTGGCAGGGTTGATGATCTGCGTAAAGATCAATATGTATGTAATAAAACTATCTGCCCCCAGGCCCGCTTCATGATTGAGTACCAGCTTGCCGCCAAACCATAAAATGCAGGATAAGACAAGTACACCCAAAAACTCAGACATGGGTGAGGCAAGGTCCCTGCGGAAATTCATCCGGTTACGGATATGGTTCAGGTTGTTGTTGGTATTAAAAAATTTATTGCGAAGGATCTTCTCTGCATTAAACGCTTTGATTACGCGCAGCCCGCCTAATGTTTCATCCAGTATCGACATCAACGTACCTAACTGTTCCTGCGAGGCAGTGGATTGTTTTTTTAAGGAGCGGCTAACTCTTCCTATAATAAATCCTGTTAACGGCAGTAACACCAATAAGAACAATGACAAGGCCGGAGAGATATAAACCAATGTAACCAGGAAGATCAGGATATTTAATGGATCGCGGATCAATCCTTCCAGCGTACTCATTACGCTCCATTCCACTTCATTGGCATCGTTACTCATGCGGCTGATGATATCGCCCTTACGTTGCTCGGTAAAGAAGCCGATAGGCAGCTCAAGAATTTTGGCATACAGGTCGGAGCGCAGTTTGGTCATCACATAATTCCGCATCGGCGCCAGCACCCTGAACGATAAATACGTGAACATGTTTTTGAAAAAAATGGATACCACAATAATTACGCAGATAGCGCCAAGTGCATATACCTCGTTATGTTCATGGATGAATTGGCTGATAATGTATTTTAAATAACTCAATACACCATTGGCATTAAAATGCCATTCGGGTTTTACATCCAACAACTTCTCTTTGCCAAAAAGCATCTGCAGAAAAGGGGCCAGCATGGTAAGGGATACCAATGAAAAAACGATGGATAACAGGTTAAACAGTACATACAGTGCTATGTTCCGCTTCTGGCTTCTCAGGTAAAAAAGTATTCTCGAAAATCGCTTCATAAAGGATAAAACACTTAAAACAGAGCAAAGTAAGTAATTTTGCAGTCAATCAAATGTTAGAATATGGAGGAGGGCAAACGTCAAAGACAGGTAGCAGGTGCCTTGCAGGAAGCATTGAATGATATTTTCAGGCGCTTAGGCCTTGGTATGATAGATGGTGGGATGGTATCCATCTCATCTGTAAAAGTAACGCCCGACCTGCTGGAAGCCCGTATTTACCTGAGTCTTTTCCAGGTAAAAGATCCAAAGGGTGTGATGAAAACCATTGAATCGAGGGCATGGGAAATTAAAAAAGAACTGGCCGACAGGGTAAAGCACCAATTACGCCGCGTACCGGTATTGCATTTTTACCATGATGATACCCTGGATTATGTGTTTAAGATGGAAGAGATCTTTAAGAAAATTGGAGACGAAAAAAAATCCCAAGAGGAATAATCATTAGAATTAGCGGATTACGGATTGGCGAATTAGCGAATTGAAAAATGCATAATCCGCTAATCCGTAATCCGTCAATCCGCAATCCGCAATCCGCAATCCGCAATCCATGAACCTTCTCTTCGCCTGGCGATATTTCAGGTCTAACAAATCTACCAATGCCATCAATATCATTGCGTGGATCAGTATGGTGGCCATTGCGGTGGGCAGTGCGGCATTAATTATTGTTCTGAGTGTATTCAATGGTTTCGAGGATTTAGTGAAAGGACTTTATTCAGATTTTTATTCTGATATGCGTATCGTTCCTGCACGCGGTAAAACCTTTCATGTTTCTCCGGCACAATTACAACAGATCAAAGCAACGGAAGGTGTTGCTGTTTACAGTTTAGTGGCAGAAGAAAAAGCGGTATTGAATGGGGCCTTTCAAACCATTGTTTCTGTTAAGGGTGTGGATGAGAAGTATACTTCCATCAATAACATGAATACCCCCAAACACATTCCCCGCGGTAAGTTTGAAACAGGTACGATAGATGCGCCCAAACTGGTGGTGGGCGCCGGTATAGAAAATGCAGCGGGGTTAAGTGTAGAAAAAGGATTGTATCCTGCCGTTATTTATTTACCCAACAGGCAGGCAGCCAAATTAATTGCGGATGACGGACTGAATTCATTTGCCGTTACGCCCGTGGGCACTTTTGCTGTGCAGCAGGATTTTGATAATAAATATGTGTTCAGCAATCTCGCTTTTGTAAAGTACATGCTGGGCATGACTGCCGACGAATACAGCGCCATCGAAATAAAAGTATCAGACGATCCGGATAAAGTAAAAAAAAGGCTTCAGTTGCTACTTGGCAACCAGTTTGCAGTTGAAACGCGTTATGAGCAAAACAAGAGTTTGTATGCTGTTATGCAAATGGAAAAATGGGTGATCTACGGCATTCTCTCATTGATACTGGTAGTGGCTGCATTTAATATGATTGGTGCATTAACTATGCTGGTGCTGGAAAAACAAACAGACATCGCGGTATTGAAAGCGATGGGTGCCAGTGAACAAAAAGTGCAACGTATTTTTTTAAGTGAAGGATTGCTTTTGGCAGGATTGGGTGGTGGTGCAGGTATTGTATTGGCAACCATTATTTGTTGGTTGCAGGTAAAATTTCACCTGATCAAATTAGGCGGCGATACTTTTATTATTGATTACTACCCGGTAAAATTAGTGGCCGGCGATTTTATACTTGTAACCGTTACGGTTGTTTTTATTGCGATCCTTGCTGCATGGATTCCTTCGCGTAAAGCAAGCCTGCAATTGTTCTCTTTAAAAAGTTAATCTTCTTCTTTGCGCCCTTGCGCCTTTGCGAGAAAATTTGAATGCACGCAAAGCCGCAAAGTCGCAAAAAAAAGAGCTCATCACAACTTGTGATAAGCTCATATATAGTTCGTACCTCGTACTTCTAACTTCGTACTTTTAATAATCTCCTAAGGTCTCAGGCAATTGCGCCAGTGCTTTGGCTAACTGGTCATCATTTGGTGCAATACCATGCCACTCGTGGGTGCCTTCCATAAAATCAATGCCTTTACCCATTTCTGTTTTCATCAGTATACAGATTGGTTTGCCCTGACCTGTGAGCGATTTGGCTTTATTAAGTGTGGCAACAGTATCATCCATATCGTTACCATTCATTTCTAATACCGTCCAGTTAAAGGCTTCAAATTTAGCGCGGAGATTATCTAATCCCATCACTTTACTGGTAGGCCCGTCAATTTGTTGTCCGTTCCAGTCAATAGTAGCAATCAGGTTGTCTACTTTATTGTGAGCGGCAAACATAATGGCTTCCCAGTTTTGTCCTTCATCCAGTTCTCCATCTCCATGTAAAGAGAAAACGAGGTGTGTATCTCCATTCAGTTTTTTAGTTAATGCGGCACCAATGGCAACGCTCATTCCCTGTCCCAAAGAACCGCTGGCCATTCTAACGCCGGGCAAATGTTCGTGTGTAGTAGGGTGGCCCTGTAAACGGGTGTTGAGCTTACGGAAACTGGCCAGTTCCTTCACGTCAAAATAGCCGGAACGGGCAAGTGCTGAATAGTAAACAGGAGAAATATGTCCGTTCGACAAAAAGAACAGGTCTTCATTTACCCCGTCCATTTTAAAATTTCTGTCGTGGTGCATGATCTCGAAGAAAATGGCAGCTAAAAAATCGGCACAACCCAAAGAACCGCCCGGGTGGCCGCTTTGCACACCATGAACCATACGTACGATATCGCGCCTCATCTGGGTGGAAATATTTTTCAATTCCTGGATACTTGCCATAACACTGTTTTTTATGGCTGCGAATATAAGACAGTTTGAGGTTTAACAGGCAGAACCACTATCCACAGATTACAAACTCCCAACTATTCATTATTTTCGCCCCAGTTTAAAACCATCTTATGTCGGAAGAATTACAAATGATTGTTGACGATGCGGAAGAAAGCATGCAAAAAGGGATTAGTCACCTGGAAGTGGAACTAACCAGGATCAGGGCCGGGAAAGCCAATCCTGGTATGCTCGATGGGATCAATGCTGATTATTATGGCTCTCCAACCCCGATTGCACAGGTAGCCAATATTTCTGTGCTGGATGTAAGAACCATCAGCATTCAGCCATGGGAAAAAAATATGCTGCAACCGATAGAAAAAGCCATTATGCAGGCTAATATCGGTGTTACCCCGCAAAACGATGGCAACCAGATACGCCTGTTTCTGCCACCCTTAACAGAAGAAAGAAGAAAAGAACTTTTTAAAAAAGCAAGTGGCGAGGGAGAACATTCCAAAGTGGCCATCCGCAGTATCCGCCGGGATGCTATTGAGCAGGTAAAAAAATTGCAAAAAGATGGACTGAGTGAAGATGTTTCTAAAGACGGCGAGAAACGTATCCAGGAAATGACCGACAGGTATATTGCGCTGGTTGATAAACATCTTGCCGCGAAAGAAAAAGAAATGATGTCGGTTTAGAGTTAGTCTGGAGTTAGGAGTTTGGAGTCTGGAGTCTGGAGTTCAATTGTACAACTCCAGACTCCAAACTTCCAACTCACCTCCTGTTCACCATATACACGCCTGCCAAAATAACTCCCAGGCAGCCTATCTCCCAGAGTGTTATCCGCTCTCCGTACAAAAGTCCCCATAGCACTGCAATAAAAGGGATTCCATAGGTAACCATAGAGGCAAATAAAGTACCTGCTTTTTTTACCAGCATATAAAAAAGTATAGAGGCAACAGCCGTACCCAGTACACCCAGCACAAATGCAGCCAAAGTAGCTGCCAGTATAGGTTTCTCGGTCAACGGCAAAGAAAAATATCCGTTAAAATAAAGAATGGACAGCGAAGGGATAATCAGGAAAACAAATGCCAGCGAAGCGATGTTTAATGAACCAACGCCCTGCATATGACGGCCTACCATATTCACATTTACACCATAACATACAGTGGCAGCCAGCACAAGTAGGATATAAGAGAAATTTTGAAAACTAAAATGACCGGATGGCGCAACCAAAAGACAAAGCCCGGCGAAGCCGATTAAAACACCTGCTATCTTTTTCCAACTGGCTGTAAGCTGGAAGAATGATATCCCAACCAAAATAGTAAACAAAGGCGTAAGTGCATTAAGGATGCCCGTGAGGGAGCTGTCTAATTTTGTTTCTGCAATACAAAACAGGTAAGCCGGAAAAAAATTGCCTAATAAACCAGACAGGATTACCAATGCCAGTTTATTCCTCGGCACTGATCGTAATGCTTTTGCGGCAAAAGGCGTTAATACAAGTCCGGCACTTAAAATACGGATGGAAGCTACCTGATAGGGCGTCAGACTACTCATGCCTGCTTTCATCAGAATGAATGAACTGCCCCAAATAACAGACAGTATAGTAAACAGTATCCAATTGATTAATTTATCTCTCACCTTGTTAATTTGGCCAAAATTGCTGTTTTTACAGAACTAAAAGAATAATTTTAGATAAACGGAATTGCCATGCCAGTTATCAGTCTGTCAAAGATCAGCACCCGTGCACCAAAGGGGCTGAACAAAGAAAAGTTGAAGGCAAAAACTGCCCATCTTTTAATTGAGCTGGATGAATTACAAAACCTGCTGTTTGCTGAGTCAAAACATTCTGTTCTTGTAGTACTGCAGGGTATTGACGGGAGCGGAAAAGATGGTTTGATAAGAGGCGTATTCGGAAAGTTGAATCCGCAGGGTGTAATGGTGGAGGCATTCAAAGCGCCTACACCGGAAGAACTGGCACACGATTTTTTATGGCGTATCCATACACATACACCTGTAAAAGGAACCATACAGATTTTTAACCGCTCGCACTATGAAGACATTCTGGTAACCCGTGTTCATAATTGGTGCAACGATAAACTGGCTAAAGAAAGAATGAAAGCCATCAACGATTTTGAGGATTTGCTTACCAAACATGCCGGAACACATATCCTTAAATTTTACCTCCATATTTCTCACGAAGAACAACAACTCAGGTTAAAGCAGCGAATTAAGGATCCGAAGAAACAGTGGAAATACAACGAAAAAGATTTTGAAGAATCAAAGCTGTGGGATCATTATATGAAAATGTATGAAGACTGTTTTCGGAATTGCAATAAAGTTCCCTGGCATATCATCCCTTCAGATCAGAACTGGTACAAAGAATACCTGGTGGCGTCGGCATTGCATAAACTGCTTTCAGGATTAAAAATGCAATACCCTGGATTAAAGAAATAAGAATAATGTATGTCAACCCGCGCCTTTGCGCCTTTGCGTGCATTTTTCGCGCAAGGGCGCAAAGGCGCTATTGTATTATAAGATGTTGATCTATTTTGTTGAATGCATATCTTGTAGTATTTTAACCCAATAAAAACGATTCTATATGGGCATGTTGAAAGAATTTAAAGAGTTTGCGATGAAAGGTAACCTGGTGGATATTGCCGTTGCCTTTGTAATGGGTGCCTCTTTCGGAAAAATTGTTACCTCTTTTGTGGATGGGATCATAATGCCCCTGGTGGGGATGATTACCGGCGGGGTAAACTTTAACGATAAGGTATTGGTACTCAAAGATGCCGTACCTGCCGTAAAAGACGCCGCCGGAAAAGTAGTTACCCCTGCTGTGGCTGAAGTTGTTGTAAAATATGGTGCGTTTATCACCAACCTGTTCGATTTTGTGGTGGTGGCATTTTCCGTGTTCCTTGTTATTAAAGCCATTAACCGGATGAAGAAAACCGAAGCTGCTGCGCCGCCAGCCCCACCTGAGCCTTCCAATGCCGATAAACTGCTGGCCGAGATCAGGGACGCGTTGAAAAAGACAGAAACGAAAGAATAGGAAAAGTTAGAAGTCTGGAGTTAGGAGTTTGGAGTCTGATTTTGCTTCTACTCCAGACTCCAAACTCCTAACTCCTAACTAACTTGGTGGATAACTATTCCACAATACCCGTACATTTTAGAGCCGATTCGGTTTTCTTTGCAGCTAAAGCTATTGACCAGTGAATAATGTGAGTTACCAGATTAAATTAGACCAGTTTGAGGGCCCCTTCGACCTGCTGCTGTTTTTTATAGAGAGGGATGAGCTTGATATTTACAATATCCCCATCACCAGGATCATCAACGATTTCCTTGATTTCATCCACCAGGGAGAAAAACTGAATATTGAGCTGAGCAGCGAATTTATCCTGTTCGTTTCCACACTCATGCGCATTAAGGCAAGATTGTTATTGCCGCGTAAAGAAATTGATGCCGATGGAAATGAGATAGATCCAAGACAGGAACTGATCGACAAGATCCTCGAATACAAACGCTTTAAAGAGGCTGCTGTAAAAATGGCCGAAATGGAAGCAGAGCGCATGCTGATGATCAAAAGAGGAAACCTGCAGCGCGAGATAGTACAGATAGGTGAAGAAGCATCTGAAGGCACCGAGATACAGAACATCACCATGTTCAAACTGATGAAGGCGTTTGAAAAAGTGATGCTGCGTGTACAGGAGCGCCAGAATAAACCGGTTCACACAGTTGTACGTTATAATTATACCATGGAGGGAAGCCGTGACTATATGCTCGGCTTTGTGCAGAAAGAAAAAACCGTTTCGTTTGAAAAAGTATTCGAAGTCTGCTCAGACAGGATCCATGCTCTTTTCCTGTTCCTTTCACTGCTCGAGTTATCGCAACAGAAATTCATGAAACTATTGGTAGGGCCGGGTATGAACAATTTTATTGTTGAGTGGAATGAGCATCGCGAAGAAGACCTTGAGGCAGAAGGTGTGGTTAATGAAACAGACATTATTGGGGACAATACAACTGAAGAGGAGCCCAATCCGGACCCATCATTAAATTAATTTGCCGCATAAAAAAAGACTCCATCAGGAGCCTTTTTTATTAGTTATTTAAGGGTAGGGTAAGCTTATGCAATAAACACTTAGCCTGCAATTATTGAACTTACCCGTACTTTATCTTTCATCAATTCCCTTACTGCATCAGCAATGCCCTGTGCATCATATTCACATTCCCTGTGCAATTCTTTGGGTGAGCCATGTTCAACCAAACGGTCGGGGATGCCCAGTACTGTTACATCTGCATGGTATTGATTCCTGTTCATGAACTCAAGCACGGCGCTGCCAAATCCGCCAACTACGGTTCCGTCTTCTACGGTTACTATTTTGCTGTATTTGCTAAAGGCTTCATGTAACAGGTCTTCATCAATTGGTTTCACAAAGCGCAGGTCGTAATGTGCCGGGTTAATACCCTGTGTCCGCAATTCACGAATAGCCGCCTGCGCAAAATTGCCGGGATGACCAAAGCTTAGAATAGCGATCTCCTCACCATCTTTTAATTTTCTTCCCTTGCCAACAGCAAGTTCTTCAAATGGTGTTTTCCATTCTGCCAGCATACCTTCACCACGTGGGTAGCGTATCACAAAAGGATTTTTATTTGAATCAAGCTGGGCAGTGTACATCAGGTTGCGTAATTCCTGCTCATTCATCGGTGCACTGATCACCATGTTGGGGATGCAGCGCATGTATGGAATATCATAGCAGCCATGATGGGTAGGGCCATCTTCGCCAACCAGTCCGGCCCTGTCGAGGCAGAACACTACCGGTAATTTCTGAATAGCCACATCATGCACTACCTGGTCGTAAGCCCTTTGCATGAAGGATGAATAAATATTGCAGAATACACGCATCCCTTGTGTTGCCAATCCGGCGCTTAAGGTAACGGCATGCTGCTCGCAAATACCCACATCAAAAGCGCGATGCGGCATTTTTTCCATCATAAATTTTAAAGAAGAACCGCTGGGCATGGCAGGTGTAACACCCATCACTTTATCATTCATTTCAGCCAGCTCTATCATGGTATGCCCAAACACATCCTGGTATTTAGGTGGCTGTGGCGTATCTGATTTTTTTCTGAATATCTCGCCGGTTACTTTATCAAATAATCCCGGTGCATGCCATTTGGTTTGATCTTTTTCGGCCAATGAATAGCCCTTGCCTTTTACTGTTACAATATGCAGCAGTTTAGGACCGGGGATATTTTTCAGGTCCTTCAATGTATCAACCAGTTTGGAAATATTGTGGCCATCAATGGGTCCAAAATACCGGATCTGCAAGGCTTCAAAAAGATTGCTGCTTTTGTTTACAACGCTCTTCAGGCTGGCTTCCAGTTTACTGGCCATATCCCTGCTGAATTTTTTACCAACAGGCAGTTTGCCCATCAGGTTCCATATTTCATCCCTCACTTTATTGTAGGTAGGTGAGGTGCTGATATCGGTTAAATATTCTTTCAATGCCCCCACGTTGGGGTCGATGCTCATGCAGTTATCATTCAAGATGATCAGTACATCACTATCAGCAACCCCTGCATGGTTCATGGCTTCGAAAGCCATACCGGCCGTCATGGAACCATCGCCGATAACTGCTACAGATTTACGGTTTTCCCCTTTATATTTTGCCGCCATAGCCATACCCAACGCGGCCGAAATGGAAGTGGAGGAATGCCCTACGCCAAATGTGTCAAAGGGGCTCTCGCTGCGTTTGGGGAAACCGCTTAAGCCTTTGTATTTGCGGTTGGTAACAAAATTATCCCTGCGGCCGGTTAATATTTTATGGCCGTATGCCTGGTGGCCTACATCCCATACCAGTTGGTCGTAAGGGGTATTGTAAACATAATGCAGTGCAACAGACAGTTCTACTACCCCGAGACTGGCTGCAAAATGGCCTCCATGCACACTTACCACATCAACGATAAACTGCCTCAGTTCATCGCAAACCTGGTGTAATTGGGTGCTGTTAAGCTTTTTCAGATCATCGGGATGATTGATCGTTTGTAATAAAGGTCCTGCTGTGATCTGCATTCAGGCTGAGTTTAAAATGTAAAAATAAGCTATTACCTGTTAGCTTGGCAAACATCAGAACATATGATAAAAAAGATTGTTCGGCGGCTCAAAACATTAATTTATGCCAAACAGAGGCTGTTTTTGCCATTAATCAAATTTAGCAGATATTCCGGGTCGGTTTCATTTTATATTTGTTCCAACATGAGAAGTAAATCCTCCTTATACTGGTGTTGCCAGCTCGGTGGCTGGTTATTTTATGGCTTAGCCATGGTATTCTTCGCATTCATCTTCGAGAATAAGACCAACCATATTCTTTATCCAAGGCTTGCCATTACTATTCTTTTCGGTCTCATATTTACCCATTTATTACGTGAATTGATCGTCAGGCTTAAACTACGGCCACCTATCCAGGTACAAAAATGGTGGTTACTTACCGTAACGGTTGTGAGCATCATTGTTTTGTTTAACCTTGCCAACAGTGCCATTGTAGAATGGCTGCAGGTGTACGATGCAAAGATCAAAGTGTCTGTTGAAAAGCGGTTTTTGTCTAACCTGATCTTAGACTCCCCGTTGGTATTGTTGTGGGTTGCTGTATACTATGTTTGGCATTATGTAGAACTGGGCTCCAAAGCCGAGATACAAAAGGTTCGGTTGGAAAGCCTGGTAAAAGAGCTTGAACTTAAGACCATCAAATCGCATATCAATCCCCATTTTATTTTTAATGCCCTGAACAGCATCCGTGCATTGGTGGATGAAAACCCCGAAAGGGCCAGAACGGCAATAACAGAACTGAGTAATATCCTGCGCAGCAGCATGCAGGCCGAAAAAATGGAAACCGTACCCCTTGAAAGGGAGCTGAGTATTGTAAAAGATTACCTCGCACTCGAATATATCCGTTTTGAAGACAGGCTGCAGGTAGAATATGATATTGATGAAGATACCCTCGACCAGCCTGTTCCCCCTATGATGTTGCAAACACTGGTAGAGAACGCCATCAAACATGGTATTGGCAAGCAAAAATGCGGCGGATTGATCAGGGTGATCTCTGATTACCGCGACGACCATCACGAGCTGATTGTACAGAATACCGGTGAGATAAGTGAGAATAACGGGTATAGTGATGGATTTGGTATCAACAGCACCCGAAACCGCCTGAAGTTACTATTTGGCGGAAACGCTACATTTGATATCGGAAATACAAAAAATGGTATGGTAGAGGCCATTGTAAAAATGCCGGTGTATCAATTAAATTCTTAAACATCTATTTATAAATTCGTGATATGGCTATCAAAGCAATTATTATTGATGATGAAAGACTGGCCCGCAATGAGTTAAAAAAATTATTGCAGGATCATTCTGATATTGAAGTAATAGAAGAAGCTGCCAATGTAGACGATGGCATTGAAAAGATCGAGACATTAAATCCCGATCTTATTTTCCTCGATATCCAGATGCCGGGTAAAACCGGGTTTGATCTGCTGGCAGAAGTAGAAAAAGCACCTAAAGTGATCTTCACCACAGCTTATGATGAATACGCTATCAAAGCGTTTGAAGTGAATGCACTTGATTACCTGCTTAAACCCATTGAACCAAAAAGACTGGCAGATGCCATTCAGAAATTGCAGGCCGAGATCTTTAAGGAAAATGTTGGCATTAACGGGATGAACCGTGGTCCGTTAACAGAGTTTGACCAGGTGTTTGTAAAAGACGGAGAACGTTGCTGGTTTGTGAAATTAGGGGAGATACGTTTGTTTGAAAGCGTGGGTAATTACGCTAAAGTGTTCTTTGGTACCAACAAGCCGCTAATCCTGAAATCGCTCAATTCGCTGGAAGAAAGACTTGACGACAGAATGTTTTTTCGTGCAAACCGCAAACACATTATTAACCTTCGCTGGATAGAAAAAATTGAACCTTATTTTAATGGGGGATTACTGGTTGATCTGAAAGGAGGCGAGAAAATAGAAGTGAGTCGCAGACAAACAGTTAAGTTTAAAGAAATGATGAGCTTATAACGGTCGGGACGCTAAAGCGGCCTGAACGTTATTTTTTCTAGCATTTCCGAGCTGAATTAGTATTGAACCTTTACCGTTCAGGTCGCTTTAGCGCCCCGACCGGGTTCCAAAAAACAATTATGAAAAAAATCAACCTGATGTTGTTATTGCTGGCAATAACAACATTTTCTTTTGCGCAAAAAGCAGAAAACAGTATCAATGCCAAAGAAGTAGAAAGGATTGAAAAAATATTATCTGCCGATGATATGGAAGGCCGCAGAGCTTTTACCCCGGGCATAGACAAGGCAGCAGCTTTTATTGCGGAGGAGTTCAAAAAAACAGGTTTGCAAACATGGAATAACAGTGGCAGTTACCTGCAGCCGATAGCTATGGTAAAACCAAAATTTCTCGGTGCCTCCTGCACATTTGATGGGGTGTCTGTTGATACAAGAGACGTGATCGTTTTTACTAGTAAGCCCGAATTGAAAATAAACGAGCAATCGGGTTATGAAAAAGTAACGATTGGCAAAACAGCCAACCTGTTTGCAGAAGCGCGTAAATATATCACAGCCAATAAGAATTACCTGGTGATGGTTGACACTTCTTTTTCCAAAAATTTTAATGTGCTTACAAGGTTTAAATCGCCACTGTTTAAGTCTGATAAAAGTGTAGTGTTTGTGCTCGGTAATATGGATCCGAAAACATACAGTGTTGAAGCAACGCATGAGGTTACTGAGCAGAAACTGGCGAATGTATTAGGCATCCTTCCGGGTAAAAGCAAAAAGAATGAGTACGTTATTTTTTCGGGGCATTATGACCACCTTGGTATTATGAGCAAAGACAGGCAGGGCAATGTGCTCAGCGATTCTATTTTTAACGGCGCCAATGATGATGCGGCAGGAACAACAGCTGTGATCATGCTGGCAAAATATTTTAAGGCGCTGAATAATAATGAGCGTACACTGATCTTTGTTGCATTTACTGCAGAAGAAGTTGGCGGATTTGGCGCACAATATTTTTCAAGACAATTTAAACCGGAAGATGTAAAAGCAATGTTCAATATTGAGATGATAGGTACCGAAAGCAAGTGGGGTAGAAATTCTGCATACATTACCGGTTATGAGCGAACAGATATGGGCAAAATATTACAGGATAATCTGGAAGGATCCGGCTTTACTTTCTACCCCGATCCATACCCCTCGCAGAATCTTTTCTTCCGATCAGATAACGCAACACTTGCAATGCTTGGTGTTCCGGCACATACGATCTCAACTTCCAAAATGGATAATGAACCCAATTACCATAAGGCCAGCGATGAGATAGGCACACTGGATATGGACAATATGGCCATGATCATTCAATCCATTGCATTAAGTTCGAAAGGGATCATCAGTGGAAAACAAACACCATCAAGGGTAGATGTTTCAGAACTGAATAATACCAGGGGAAACCCAAAACCCGCTGCGCCACAGGCAGGGAAGAAACAATAAACTTTGTGAGTGGTCAGTGGTGAGTGGGCAGTGGTGAGTGGGCAATTGTGAATGGTGAAAAAAAGAGGGAGGGTAAAATGTCTCATTTTACCCTCCCTCTTTTTTTCACGTTGATTTATATTCACCATTCACCATTCACCATTCACCACCGCCTCATGCATTCACCGGCACACTATGCACTGCATGGCTGATCTCGGTGATCAGCGAAGGATCTTTTTCAATGGCATTTCCTACTACTATCACATCGGCGCCGACTTTGCAGTTGCGATAGGCTTTTTCAGGTTCGATGATGCCGCCCCCAACAATTACAGGGATTGCGACATTGCGCGACACTTTTTCGATCATAATTTCGGTAATGGGCCGTTTGGCACCACTGCCCGCATCCATGTAAATAAGCTTCATGCCAAGCATCTCGCCGGCCATGGCGGTACACATGGCAATATCATTTTTATCGGCAGGAATAGGCATTGCATTCGAAATATACGATACCGTTGTAGGCGCTCCGCCATCAACCACCATATATCCGGTAGGTATAATTTCGAGACCACTGTTTTTTACCGCAGAGGCGCTGAGTACATGCTGGCCAATTAACAATTCGGGATTACGGCCGGATATCAGTGAGAGGTATAACAGGCCATCTGCATATTTGCTTACCTGGGAGGGAGAGCCAGGGAAAAGCAGAACAGGAATATTAGACAGGGACTTGAGTTGCTGAATACGGGCATCCAGGTGATTGGAAATGATCAGGCTGCCACCTACATAAAAGTAATCCACTTTTGCTTCGATGGCAAGCGCTACCAGTTGATCAATTTTTTCATTGTCAACCTTATCGGGATCGATCAATACGGCGAAGGATTTTCTGCCCGATTGTTTCTTTTCAAGGAATTGTTGATATAACGCCTGTTTCATTCGGTTGTGGATAGTGGTCCTGCAAAAGTGCGAAAAAGTTTTTACTTAACGGGGGGAAAGACCCGCATGGTCTTCTAATAACCTGTAAGATAGGCATTATTGCTTATCAATGCTGTAATGAGGGGCCTGTTATCCCGGCAAAACCAGGCTTGATACATTTACGGAAAATAACTGATCCGGCAACGGTTTTCTTTAAAAAATATTTTCTACAGGTGTTAACAATGGCTCAAATTCAATGGGGATTTGAGGTGCGAAATAATCCCCATTCCTTATCCACAATGTGTTGATATTTCAAACCTTGAATTCTGCAAACGGAAAGATATTTTCGTCAACCGCTTAACATTTTGTTAACCCCCGGGGCACGCTTGAATAACCTGATAAACTGAAACAACACTATGTCTAACCCACGCGCTACTAAAGGCTTGCAATTCGGCCGCCGATTCACCAAAGAAGGTGTTAGTCCTTTCGACATGTTTGACTATGATTACCGCGACAGCGTGATCAAGAACCCGAATGGGGAGAAAGTATTTGAAATGAACAATGTGGAGGTTCCCAAACAGTGGAGCCAGATAGCCACCGATATCCTTGCACAGAAATATTTCAGAAAAGCTGGTGTGCCCCAGCCGGATGGATCAGTTGGCAGGGAAACAAGTGTAAAACAGGTTGCCCACCGTATGGCTAACTGCTGGCGGGTTTGGGGTGAGCGTTATGGCTATTTCGCGTCTAAAGAAGATGCCGGGGTATTTTATGATGAGCTGGTGTACAGTATCCTTAACCAGGCCTGTGTTCCTAACTCACCGCAATGGTTCAATACCGGTTTGCACGAGAGCTATGGCATTACCGGTAAACCACAGGGCCACTATTTTGTGGATGCCAAAGACGGTAAACTAAAAAAATCAAGCAACGCATACGAACGTCCTCAACCGCACGCCTGCTTTATCTTAAGCGTGAATGACGACCTGGTGAATGAAGGGGGTATCATGGATCTGTGGACCCGCGAGGCGCGTATTTTTAAATACGGCTCCGGTGTAGGTACTAACTTCTCACAAATACGCGGTGGTGGTGAGAAACTGAGTGGTGGCGGTACTTCAAGCGGTTTGATGAGCTTCCTGAAAATTGGCGACCGCGCCGCCGGTGCCATTAAAAGTGGTGGTACTACCCGTCGTGCAGCCAAAATGGTTTGTCTCGACCTCGATCACCCCGAGATCATGGAATTCATTAACTGGAAAGTGGGCGAAGAGAAAAAAGTAGCTGCATTAGTAGCTGCCGGTTATGATAACAGTTATGAAGGGGAAGCGTATGCAACTGTATCCGGACAAAACTCTAATAACTCTGTTCGTATCCCTAACTCATTCTTTAAAGCACTGGAAGCCGATGGCGATTGGGAACTGAAAGCAAGAACTGATGGCCGTGTAATGAGCAAAATTCCTGCCCGTGAAGTTTGGGAAAAGATCTCTTATGCCGCATGGCGCTGTGCTGACCCCGGAACCCAGTATGACACCACGATCAACGAATGGCATACCTGCCCCAAAGGCGGACGTATCAATGCGTCTAACCCTTGTTCAGAGTATATGTTCCTCGATAATACGGCTTGTAACCTGGCTTCTATCAACCTGCGTAAATTTCATACAGAAGAAAATAATGTTTTTGATGTAGAAGGTTTTGAATATACCACCCGTTTATGGACCACTGTTTTGGAAATCTCTGTATTGATGGCGCAGTTCCCTTCAAAAGAAGTGGCACAGTTGTCGTACGATTACAGAACACTCGGACTTGGTTTTGCCAACCTTGGTTCTATGCTGATGGTAAGCGGTATTCCTTACGACAGTGAAGAAGCCCGCGGTATTGCAGGCGCTATTTCTGCTATCATGACCGGTGTGGCTTACAAAACATCTGCAGAGATGGCCAGCTTCCTTGGTGCATTTGATAAATACGAAGAGAACAAAGAAGATATGCTGCGTGTAATGCGCAACCACCGCGCTGCTGCTTACGATGCAGAAGATGCCTATGTTGGAATTGAGATCAAACCACAGGGTATTAAAGCACAATACTGTCCGGATGTTTTATTGAAATCAGCTACCAAAGCATGGGACGAAGCTGTGCAACTGGGCGAGAAATACGGATACCGCAATGCACAAACCACTGTTATTGCCCCAACCGGAACAATTGGCCTGGTAATGGATTGTGATACCACCGGTGTTGAGCCTGATTTTGCCCTGGTGAAATTTAAAAAATTAAGTGGTGGCGGATACTTCAAGATCATCAACCAGTCGGTACCACAGGCTTTAAGAAACCTGGGTTATAGTCCTGCTGAAGCAGAAGCCATTGAAAAATATGCAGTAGGTGCCGCCAGCTTTGAAGGCGCTCCTTTCATCAATCCTGAATCATTAAAAGAAAAAGGATTTACTGATGCCGAGATCGCCAAACTGAACAGTGTTGCCAAATCTGCATTCGAAATCGGGTTCATCTTTAACAGGTTTACCCTGGGTGATGAATGTATGCAACGCCTTGGCTTTTCTGAAGAGCAATACAGCGACTGGAGCTTTAACCTGCTGGAGGAACTCGGATTTACAGAAGAGCAGATTGATGCGGCTAACGATTATGTGTGCGGAACAATGACCATTGAAGGGGCACCTTACCTGAAAGAAGAACATTTACCGGTATTTGACTGTGCAAATAAATGCGGTAAGAAAGGAGAAAGATATATTCATGCATACGGACATATCCGTATGATGGCCGCCTGTCAGCCATTCCTGAGTGGTGCGATATCTAAAACCATCAACCTGCCGCATGAAGCAACTGTTGAAGAAATTGCAGATTGCTATTTGCTTAGCTGGCAGTTGGGATTAAAAGCAAACGCTTTGTATCGTGATGGCTCAAAACTGAGTCAGCCATTGAGTAATAAATCAGACAAGAAAAAGAAATCTGACGAAGAAGCCGATAAAGCAGTAGAAGTACTTGCTGAAGCAGAAACAGCATCACATATTGTTGACCTGAGCAAATTAACCGTTGATGAATTACTGGAAGAAGTGCAGAAGCGTATGCAGGCTTCAACCGACACCAAATTCAAGCGTGCATTATCAGGTATTGTTGAGAAAAAATCATTGCCTTCCAAACGCAGGGGCTTTACACAGAAAGCAAAAATTGGCGGACAGGTGATCTTCCTCAGAACAGGAGAATACCAGGATGGAACCTTAGGAGAGATCTTTATTGATCTGGCCAAAGAAGGATCAACCTTACGCAGTTTCATGAACTGCTTTGCCATCGCTATTTCAGTAGGTCTGCAATACGGTGTGCCTCTGGAAGAGTTTGTAGAGAAATTTGTGTTCACCAAATTCGAACCATCAGGTATGGTAGATCATCCGAATATCAAGACCACCACTTCATTAGTAGACTTCGTGTTCCGTGCATTGGCCTTTGAATATTTAGGAAGAACAGACCTGGTGCATGTGTTGGATAAACCCACTATCGGTAATACCGGAGAGGGTGATGAAGGAGAAGCTACTTTTTTGGGGAAGCCTGAATTAAGCAGTGTTCGCGTAACAGCGCCATCAGCCAACGCCACGCCCGCAACGCAACCACAAAAATTACAAAGGGTAGCAGCAACAGCATCAACAGGAATGGATGCAGTAAATGCAGCCGCCAAAAGTATGCAGAGCGATGCGCCGGCCTGTAATACCTGCGGCCACATCACTATCCGCAGCGGTACTTGTTATAAATGCCTGAACTGCGGAAACAGCATGGGTTGCAGCTAATCCAACACATCGGTCGGGACGCTAAAGCGGCCTGAACGATAAACAGCAAATAAAAAAATAATCAAAACCGTTCCAGAACATGGAGCGGTTTTTTTGTGAAACTTTTGGAAAGTTTTAAACTTTCCAAAAGGTGATAATTATTGAACCATTGCATGTCGTCCGACCAAAAGTGTTCGAAAGAAGCAAATGTTTTTCTCTATATACACAGGGGGCTTAAGTTCCAGTATGGGTTTACTGAGTTATAATTTCACCGCGTTTTAAAGAGCATGGCAATACATAATCACTTTGCCACGCTCTTCAGAGCGTGGAAGCAAATCCTCCCCTCCCTGTTTCTGCCGGGCCTTTAGTACCGCGAGTGCTCATTCACCCGAAATCATATCTCTTCATAAACTCCTCATATTCTTTCTGAAAATTTTTTCTTTGATGGTGAGTTTCCTGGTTATCTATATACGTTCTTAATTTAAGCACCATTGATTCACTTACCGATACAGCAAAGTATTCATCTTGCCAGTAAAGTTTTACCTGTCCGAAACCAGATCTGTTGTTAAACCAATGAGCTGATTCACCTTTCAATAATTTGGCAATTTCATGTATGGATTGGGTAGGTTTTAACCAAACCAGGCAATGAATGTGTTCAAGGAATCCATTCAGCCTGTCAATATGGATCCCTTTTTCATTTGCATTTTTCCTGATATGATCAAAAAGCAAATTGCGGAATGGCTGGGTTAGAATGGGAACCCTGTTTTTAGTAGACCAGACATAGTGAATATAAACTTTTGTGTAAGGCATTTTGATTGTAAAACAAGCAAATTCCCATTGCTATTTTATTAGGTATTTATACCTGATTTAATATCTCAAAACACGGGTATTCATGGGACTAAAGTCCCACTTAGATGGAAAGAAGATATTCGCTCCACGCTCTGAAGAGCGTGGCAAGGAGTTAACTTTTGGAAAGTTTAAAACTTTCCAAAAGTTAAATAATTCTAAAGGTGTAAGAATATAAAGCCAGGTTCGTCTCTGCAGCAAAAACTGAGACTATGGTGTTTATAAAACCACCTGCCTTGCATTTTCTTCCGCTTATTATCTTTTCTTCAGTTGTATTGATCTCCTGTTTTAAAGGAGATGTGATGCCTCTGCAGGCAACTGTAGGTAATACTGCAACAGGTTCAGGCCAACACGCAAAGTCAGATACTTTATACAGGGGCGTTTTCAGTGCCACATCGGGAATTACAATAACAGGTGTAGCAAAAATATTTAAAGATTCGATGAATCGGGTGCTGCAGTTAGACAGTTTTGCTGTTTCTGCGGGCCCCGACTTAAAAGTGTACCTGGCTAAAGAATATCCACCTGTAAATTTTATTAACCTCGGCTCGTTGCAACATAACAGTGGCAGCCAGTTATACAAGATTCCTGCCGGCATAAATTTTTCAGAATACAGTTATGTGTTGATACACTGCCAGCAATACAATCACTTATTTGGCTATGCTGCATTAAAATAAATTATATGAAGAAAATCCTTTTTACGGGCCTGCTGGGCCTGCTGGTTCAAAACAAAATAATGGCGCAAGGCTGTAGTGATGCAGGTTTCTGCACATTGCCTATCCGCGGTGCCAAAACGGGGCATACTCCAACACAACAGCGAAATGCATTTTCCGTTGAAACTTCTTACAATATTGGTGAGGAGCAAACCACCATCATTGGTTTGTCTGCGCAATACGATAAAAAATTCGGCAACTATCTTACCTGGCACAATAAGATCACTGCATCGAATATGCATGGCGCTTTTGGCAATGCATTCAATGCCGGGGATATTTATTCTACCATTACTTATGTTCCCAATGGACAAAAAAATAATGCAGTTGCTATTCTGGCAGGGGTTAAGATCCCGTTTACAGGCTCTAACGATAAGATCAATGGCGTTTCACTGCCGATGGTATTTCAATCCAGTCTGGGTACCTACGATTTTATTGCAGGAGCTTCGGTGTTGCTTGCCAAATGGGAATTAAATGCCGCTGTTCAGATACCCGTGATCAATAGCAATAAAAACAGCTTTCTTTCAGCATATTCTCCCATCCCCGGCTTTCTGAGCACAAACCTTTTTCAGCGAAAGGCTGATGCTTTATTGCGGTTTGGTTATCCGTTTACTGCTGGTGGTGGAAAATGGCTGTTCAATCCCAACCTGTTAGGAATTTATCATCTCGGTAAAGACAGTTATGAAAATATTTTTGGCAAACGCGAGGCAATACAGGGATCGGATGGGGTTACATTGAATGCCAATTTGCAGGTAAAATATTTATTGCCTAAAAATGCTTCGCTACAGTTTTCAATAGCATCCCCCCTTGTAGTGAGGGATAGCAGACCGGATGGGCTTACACGGTCATTGGTTGCTTCTGTGGGATATAGTTTTGGGTGGTAGTAAAACTTTTAAAACTTTTGGAAAGTTTAAAACTTTTGGAAAGTTCTAAACTTTCCAAAAGTTAACCCATATTGATACTTTTTTAGCAATTATGTGAGTGGCTGTTTGCACTAAATGAAATAACTTATATTCATTCTCTCAAACATTACCAAAACAATAAGATTGCTATATGGGAGATCTCCAGATCAAAAAGCAGGCAAAGAAATACGATGCTGTTATTGTAGGCTCAGGTGCCGGTGGCGGTATGGCGGCCTATACTTTATCGAAAGCCGGATTAAAAGTTTGTCTGATTGAAGCGGGTCCTGATTATGACCCCGCCAAACATTCCTCTCAGTTAAAAAATTCATGGGACTCGCCACGCAGGGGTGCCAGCACCAAATTCAGACCATTCGGCGATTTTGACGGATGTTACTGGGGTTGGGAAATTGATGGTGAACCATATACAATGGCAGAAGGCAGCGCCAAATGGGACTGGTGGCGCGCACGCATGATTGGTGGAAGGACCAATCACTGGGGACGTATCTCTTTGCGTTTTGGTCCTAAAGATTTTAAACGCAGAAGTATTGATGGATTGGGAGATGACTGGCCCATCAGTTACGATGATGTAAAACCTTATTACGATAAGATAGATAAACTGATTGGCGTATTCGGATCCAATGAAGGCTTACCTAATGATCCCGATGGTATTTTTTTACCAGCGCCTAAGCCCCGCCTGCACGAGCTGATGATCAAAAAGTCGGCTACAGGCCTGGGTATACCTGTTATTCCTTCCCGCTTATCTATCCTCACCAAAAAAATAAATGAAGATCGTGGCGCCTGTTTTTTTTGTGCGCAGTGTAACCGAAGCTGTAAAGTGTACGGCGATTTTTCATCTTCTTCTGTATTGATCAAACCTGCAGTAGCAACCGGTAATATTGATGTTATTACCAATGCCATGGCACGTGAGGTTATTACCAATGCCGATGGTTTGGCAACAGGTATTTCTTATGTAAATAAAACAGACAATATGGAATACCAGGTAAGCGGCCGCGTTGTAATACTGGCCGCCAGTACCTGCGAAACTGCGCGTTTGTTATTGAACTCAAAATCTACCCGTCACCCGAATGGCCTGGCTAACGACAGTAATGTGGTTGGTAAATACCTGCACGATTCTACCGGTGCAGCAGTTGGGGGTGTATTGCCACAACTCTTTGGCCGTAAGCGTTACAACGAAGATGGGGTGGGTGGTATGCATGTGTACACACCCTGGTGGCTGGATAATAAAAAATTAGATTTCCCGAGAGGATACCATATTGAGTATTGGGGTGGTATGGGCCAGCCCGCTTATGGCTTTGGCATGGGCATGGAAAACCAGAACGGTAAATTTATGGTAAATGGCAAAACAAAAGAAGCGGGTGGTTATGGTGCATCATTAAAAGAAGATGTACGTTTTTTTTATGGAGCCGGCGTTGGTATGGCAGGCCGGGGTGAAGCAGTGGCCAATATTAATAACTATTGCGAGATAGATCCCAAAGTGGTGGATAAATATGGTATTCCTGTTCTGCGTTTTCATACCAACCATTCCGACTATGAGATCAAACAGGCAAAGCACATGAAAGAAACTTTTAAGGAAATACTACATAATATGGGCGCCATAATTACATGGGGCGGAGATGATACAGAGAAGAATAATTATGGATTAAATAATCCCGGCAATATTATTCACGAAGCAGGAACTGTGCGGATGGGCAACGACAGAAGATCATCTGCCCTGAACAAATGGAGCCAGGCGCACGATTGTAAAACCTTGTTCTGTGTGGATGGCAGCCAGTTTGTATCGCAGGCGGATAAAAATATTACCTGGACGATACTGGCATTATCGATGAGGTCTTCGGAATATATTATTGATCAAATGAAAAAACAAAATCTCTGATCGCTGATTGATATGATTTATGTATGATTGAGATGAATGGAACATCCGGTTTTTCATAGTCATACCCATCATACTCAAATCCTTAAATCCGCGATCCGTGTAATCATATTCAAATCTGCAATCGGCGTAATCATAAAAAAAATCATATTAATCTGCGATATTATGGACAGAAGAAAATCGATCAAAACCTTGCTGATAGGCACTGTTGGTGCAGGCGTGCTGGTAGATGCCTGTAAGAACAGCGATAAGAAAGCCATTGCAAGCTCGCCCGATGCGAGCCTTGATGCCGACAGGATGCAGGAAGAAAAAGATTACCTGAAAAAACTGACTGCAGACGATAAGTTTTTTACAGTGCATGAGATGGCTACCATTACTGTGCTGTCAGATATTATTATGCCCAAAGATGCGGTGAGCGGTAGTGCATCGGAAGCCAAAGTGCCCGATTTCATTGAGTTTATTGTGAAGGATATGCCTTCGCATCAAACACCGGTACGTGGCGGATTGCGTTGGCTGGATATGCAATGCTTTAAACAGTTTGACAAAGCATTTGTTGACTGTGACACCAAACAGCAGATTGCTATGGTTGACCAGATCGCTTATCCCAATAAAGCCAAACCCGAAATGAAACAGGGCGTTGCCTTTTTTAACCATATGCGCGACCTGGTTACTACCGGTTTTTACACTTCTGAAATGGGTGGGAAAGATCTTGGTTATATGGGCAACACACCTAACCAATGGAACGGTGTTCCGGATGATGTATTGAAACAATATGGCTATGCGTATTCGGAGAGAGAGTTGAAGGAATGTGTGAGTTTTGATAAATAACTTTTGGAAAGTTTAAAACTTTCCAAAAGTTAGCTTACACCGGCACCGGCATTAATATCCGTTTCCGGATTGATGAAATGAAGTTTACCATTACTATCCTCAGCCATTAAGATCATGCCGTTACTTTCAATGCCCCTCATTTTTCTTGGCGCAAGGTTTACAACAACAGTTACCTGCCTGCCTACAATATCCTCCGGCTTAAAATGAAGTGCAATGCCGGATACAATGGTTCTTGTTTCAAACCCGAGGTCCACAGAGAGTTTCAGCAGTTTGTCTGCTTTCTCTACTTTCTCTGCACTCACAATCTTACCCACGCGCAGATCGATCTTTGCAAAATCATCAAATACAATTTCTGATTTTACTTCAGCAAATGTTGGATTGGTTTCTTCCATAGTTTCTTCTTTACTCACTACCGACGACTCACGATTTACGATAGCCGCTTTTAGTTTTTCTAATTGATAGGCTATCTCACTGTCCTCAATTTTCCTGAACAACAATTCAGGCGGACGTAATGAATAGCCAACGCTTAATAATTTCATTTTACCTGCATTCGCCCAGTCAAGCATCTTGTCTACCACTTTCATCAGGTAACACATTTTCTTTGCTGTAAAAGGCAGGAATGGATTGATCAATACAGCAAGATTGGCGCACAACTGTAAACAGATATGCATGGTATTGTTGATAGATTGCTGCGCCTCTGTAAAAGGTTGTCCATCTTCGCCTACCTGCTTTGCCACAATCCATGGCTCTTTCTTCTGCATGTACTGGTTACCTGTTCTGGCAAGATTGATCACTTCAAACAAAGCATCGCGGAATTTATATTGCTCCAGTAAATGCTCCACTTTCTCTTTGGTGTTTTCTATCTCTTTTATTGTACTTCTGTCAAGATCAGTTAACACCTCATTATGTAACGGTGGTACTTTCCCCTTACACAGTTTGTGCATTAACACCAATGAACGGTTTACATAGTTGCCAAAAATGCTTACCAGCTCACTGTTATTGGCATCCTGGAAACCCTGCCAGGTAAATTCACTGTCTTTTGTTTCAGGCGCAATCAGCGTAAGATAATAGCGCAACACATCTGCCATCTGGCTTCCGCCATTTTCTTTGTTGATGAAATCATCAATATAATCCTGCATCTCCACTTTCCAGTTACGGCTGGTGCTCATCTTATCTCCCTCCAGATTCATGAACTCGTTGGCGGGAACATTATCGGGCAAAATATTGCCATGCAACTTCAGCATGATGGGGAAAATGATGCAGTGGAACACAATATTATCCTTACCAATAAAATGAACCAGTTTGGTTTCTTTGTCTTCCCAGTAAGGCCTCCAGTCTTTTTCATTATTCAATGCCCATTGTTTGGTGGCACTGATATAGCCGATAGGTGCATCAAACCATACATACAAAACCTTGCCTTTACCACCCTCTGCCGATTCGGGTAATGATACACCCCAATCAAGATCGCGTGTAACGGCACGTGGCTGCAAACCTCCATCTATCCAGCTTTTACACTGGCCCACTACGGTGCTGCGCCAGTCGTTGGCATGATCTTTTAAGATCCAGTTACGCAGAAAATCTTCATGCCTGTTTAAGGGCAGGTACCAGTGTTTGGTTGCTTTTTTTACAGGCTTGTTGCCGCTTAAAGTACTAACCGGGTTGATCAGTTCATCCGGGCTCAGGCTTTTGCCGCAACGTTCGCACTGATCGCCATAAGCGCTGTCGTAGCTGCAATTGGGGCAGGTGCCTTTTATATAGCGGTCGGCCAGGAAAGTGTTGGCCTGTTCATCAAAAAACTGTTCTGTTTCCCTGATCTCAAGGCCGCCGTTGGCATTGAGTTTGGTAAAAAATTCCCGTGCAGTTTCATGGTGCAGCGGATCGCTGGTGCGGTGATAGATATCAAACGCTATCCCCAGGTCCTTAAAATTCTGCTCCATAATGGGGTGATACTTATCTATAATAGCCCTTGCCGTGGTTCCTTCCTTAGTAGCCTGTATGGGAATGGCGGTGCCATGCTCATCGCTGCCACATACAAACACCACATCTCTTTTTTGGGCTTTCAGGTATCGAACATAAATATCTGCCGGTAAATAGGCGCCCGCCAGGTGACCAATATGCTTTAAACCATTGGCATAAGGCAGGGCGGATGTAATTAAATATCGTTTGGGTTGATTCATGTTTTCTTGTGCTTTTTGTTCTTTACTCATCCCGGTTGTGTCACTCACTTGTGCTTTTGTACATAGAGGAGCAAAGAGCTGCAAAAGTAAGCAATCCATGGAAGTGGGCAATTTTGGGCTATAAGCCGCCATTCAACAGGGCAGAATGACTTAAGGTTCTCTAATTGCGCCTTTGCGCCCTTGCGAGAAAAAAATGCACGCAAGGGCGCAAAGGCGCTGTTATGTTTCTGCGCAGGCAAACAATTTCTATAAATTGAAACGAGCCTGAATCCTCAATAATAAATCCAGTTCAGTAATATTGTTGGATGATCACAGTACCACCCTACCTGAAAAAAGGAGATCTTATTGGCATTGTTTGCCCATCAGGCTTTATGCCCGGAAAAAAAGCGGAGACCTGCATTGAGGTTTTAACGCAATGGGGTTACCGGGTAAAAATTGGTAAAACCATCGGTAACCAGTTTCATTATTTTTCAGGAACGGATGCAGAAAGATTATCCGATCTGCAGGCTATGATGGACGATACAGAAGTAAAAGCTGTATTATGTGGACGTGGTGGTTATGGGATGAGCCGTATTATTGATGAACTCGATTTTAAAAAATTCAAAAAGAACCCCAAATGGCTGATAGGGTTTAGCGATATCACCGTATTGCATGCACATGTTTATAGCCAGCTGAATATTGCGTCCTTGCATGCACCGATGGCTGCTGCTTTTAATGATGGTGAGCACGAAAAAGAATTTGTTCAATCGCTGCGCAAAGCGTTGAAAGGTGTTGCTGCAAATTATAGTTGCGATGCGCATCGGTTAAATTTGCCCGGAAAAGCTGCAGGAGAATTAGTGGGTGGGAATCTTTCTTTAGTGGCGCATTTGGTTGGCAGTAAATCTTCTTTTAATACAAAAGGAAAGATCTTGTTTTTAGAAGATGTGGGTGAATATATTTATAATGTTGACCGCATGTTTATCCAGTTAAAAAGAAGCCGCATGCTGGATGGTCTGGCTGGATTGGTTATTGGTGGATTTACTGAGATGAAAGATACCACTACGCCTTTCGGGTCTGATGTGTTCAGTATTATTCATTCTCACGTTAAGGATCTGGGCTACCCTGTTTGTTTTGATTTTCCGGTGAGTCACGATAAAAATAATTACGCTTTAAAAGTGGGGGTGAAGCATCAACTATCCATAACTGCAAAAAAAGTGTCATTGAAAGAATTGTGATATTTTTTTTCGCCACAGATTCACAGATTAGCACAGATTAAATCAGTGAAATCTGTGCATCTGTGGCGAAACCACCTGCCCAATTACTTCCACGCATTTCGCAATAAACGCAACCAGTTTCCATGCATGATGTTTTCGCAGTCGGGGAGAGAGTAGCCTCTTTTAATCAGTAAATCCGACACGTTTTGCATATCTGCAATAGTCTCTAAATCGTATGGGCATTGTTCTTTTCCGTAAGCCCCATCAAGGTCGGTGCCGACGCCAACGTGTAGCGTATTACCCGCTATCTGGCAGATATGATCCATATGGTCGATTATCTTTTCAAGGTTGCATCCCATCTGTTTAGGATCAGATTTGCCGCGCTGCCATCCGGGCACCATCATCCATGCATCCAATGATCCGCCTATCACTGCATTCTTCTGAATTAATGCCTTGATCATCTCATCACTAAACTGCCGGTTATGATCTACTAATGCGCGGCAATTGTTATGACTGGCCCAGATGGTTCCGTTAAATAATTCCATCGCATCCCAAAATGCATCGTCACACAAATGTGTTGCATCAAGAATAATATTCAGTTGCTCCATTTCTTTCAGCAAGGCCTTGCCCATTTCATTCAATCTTCCTGTTGCATCTGTTCCGTTGGCATACCTGCCGGGGCCATAATGTCCCGGGCCCACAGCCCTTAATCCGTAAGCATAGGCACGGTGCAGGTGATCAAGTGTGATCAATGAGTCAGCACCTTCCAGGCTTAAAATATAACCGATTGGCTTTTTAGTTTGATTGCTTTCATCCAACCATAATGCTACATGCTTTTCCAGTTCATGGCTATTGGTTATCTGTACCATTTCACCCGCTTCTTCCATGGTACGGTACCATTGCAACTGCCCCTGTGTTTGCGCCCATGCCTGTTCGGGCGAATGCCATCCTTTTAATGAACTACCCGGTTCAACATACCTTGCAATCTGTGTGGCTACTACCAAACCAATATTCCCTTTGCGCAGTTCGGGAAATGCAACGGTGCCTTTTGCCCTGTCTGGTTTATCCGTCATGCCTGCTTCTCTTTGTCTGATAACATCAACAGGCAAACGCAGGTCGCGATTCCATTCCATGGCATTCATGCTGAGGTCGAGGTGGGCGTCTATGATGAACATGGTGTTTGAATTGTGAGTGGTGAATGGGCAATGGTGAATTGTGAATTGTGAATGGTGAGTAGCGAGTGGTGAATGTTTTTGATTGATTTACCTATTGCCCATTCACAATTCACCATTCACAACTCACATCAAATGGTAATTTTTCTTGCACGTGCAATCACTCTCCAGTGATCAACTACTTCATTATTTTCTACAATTACTGCTGTATCGTACAATGCAACAGTTGGACAGATATGCACGGGTACGCCATATAATACATCACCCGGTTTCCAATTTGTTTTGCCCGGAAATTGTAACACAAGGTGTTCTTCGCTTTGTGAGATGGGCGTTGCATCAGGCGCATTCAGAAAATGCACGCGGGGTAATGGATTTTCTGCAGCAACAGATTTGTGCCCGAGATCTGTACAAATGGTTTGCTCATCAATCACAGAAATCACACGCGTAATTACTAATGCAGCATAGTCGAATGGTTCATCGGGTACAAGGTGTTTATAGCCCCAGTCCCAAAAAACAAATGTACCCGGACTGTACTGCACCCCTTTTCTTTTGGTATGTGTTGGAAATGAAGGAGAGCCGCCAATAACAATTTGTAATTTTTGAGAAGACACTGTTGCAATCTCATTGAGCAGTTGTGTTACTTTGGCAAAAGCCTCGTCGGAGCGCTTGTTTCTAAGGGTCAGGTCGGTGTCCCTGATATGACCGTCGTAAGAATGCAAACCAACAATACAGATCCCTTTTAAAGATTGACAACTTTGAAATAAATCAAAAGCTTTGTCTGTAGTGATACCTGATCGGTTCATTCCAATATTCAGGTCTATGAACACATTTAGTTGTAACCGATGTTTGTCAAACAGGTCAGAGAGAATGGTAGCTGTTTGCATATTGTCGACGACACAGGAAAAAACAGTGGCAGGAAAATTCAACACTAATTGCAAAAGCCTCTCCGCTTTTGGCCCAACGGGTTGATGGGCCAGCAATACATCCGGTGCATTTATCTGCGCCAGCATTTCAGCCTCGGCAATAGTGGCACATTTGTATTTATTGATGCCGGCCTGTAACATCAGCGAACAGACCTCAGCAATTTTATTGGTCTTCACATGTGGCCTCAGAACATCTGCACTGCCCGCCATTTTGATGAGAAGGCTGATATTCTCTTTTACTCTTTGCGGGTAAACAATGAGGGATGGAGAATCTGTTTTTTCTATATTGGTTATATTGTACCAGTCCATTGGAATGAGTTAAAGTTTAATCGTGCAATTCAAACATTGCTTCAATCTCTACAGGTATATTATTGGGTAAAGAGCCCATGCCTACGGCGCTTCTTACGCCTACGCCATTGTCATTGCCCCATACCGCTGCAAAGAGTTCGCTGCAGCCGTTGATAACATAAGGATGTTTTTCAAAATCGGGCGTACAGTTTACCATGCCCAGAATTTTGATCACACGTTTTACTTTATCCAAAGAACCAAGATTGGCTCTGATGGTGGCAAGAATGGCCAGTCCCACCTGTTTGGCAGCAAGTTTTGCTTCATCTATGTCAAGGTCTTTTCCAACACGGCCTATGATCAGGCTGCCATCTTTGTTAACAGTGCCATGGCCCGATACTAAGCAATGGTTACGATCTATCAATAAAGGTTTGTACACGCCAAGGGGTTTAGGTGCCGGTGGCAGAACAAGACCAAGTTTTGCAAAATTTTCTTCAGGTGTCATACGATGAGGATTATTGTTATAAAAAATAATTAATGATAAAAACGCCGATCAAACCTACAACAGAAACAATTGTTTCCATAATGCTCCATGTTTTGATGGTTTCTTTAACAGTGAGGTTAAAATATTCTTTGAACATCCAGAACCCCGGATCGTTTACATGCGAGAACATGAGGCTGCCCGCACCTGTTGCCAATACCATAAGGCTTGGGTTTACACCGGTGCCTGCAATCATGGGCGCTACAATACCGGCGGTGGTTAACCCCGCCACTGTAGCAGATCCGATGCTTACCCTGATGAGGGCGCTGATAGACCATGCCAGCAATAAAGGATGAATGGAAAGATGGGTAAGCGGTTGTATCAATTCATTACTGATGCCACTGTCTGTTAATACCTGCTTAAATGCACCGGCACCTGCAATAATGAGCAGGATGGCGGAAATATCTTTCACGGCATCACCCATCGGCGCCATCAGTGTTTTAATATTCTTTCCCTGCCTGATGCCCAAAGTGTAAATCGCAATCAACAGCGAAATAAGCATGGCTACAGAAGGTTCACCAAGAATATGAATGATGGTGGTGAGCATATTTTTTTGCGGGATGAAGATCTTTACAACCGTATCGGCCGCAATAAACAAAACAGGTAAAAATGCGGCAAACAAACTCGGGAACATACCCGGTTGCTGATCTTCCGGTACAGAGTTGTTGGTAAAAACCGCCAATGGTTTGGAAGTGTATTTTTTCAGTGTTACAGAAAAAACAGGGCCGGCAATAATAATGGCGGGTATTACAAGCATCATACCATAGAGCAGTGTCATACCCAGATCAGCATGAAACTGTTCCGACAATGCAACCGGCGATGGGTGAGGTGGCAGGTAGCCATGTGTAACAGATAAAGCTGCCAGTGTAGGCAGGCCAAGATACACAGCGGGTAATTTATATTTATCTGCCACAGCAATTACCAGCGGAACCAGCAGTACAAAACCAACGCCATAAAATAAAGGGATACCCACAATAAAAGCGGTTAATACCAATGCCCACTGAATATGTTTAATGCCAAATGCGCGTATCAATCCGGAAGCAATTTTATTGGCTGCACCACTGTCGGCTACCAGTTTTCCCAGCATAGCGCCTGTGCAGAGAATGATCAGTAATGAACCCATCAGATCGCCAATACCTTTTTGCACAGAACCGATGATCTTACTTACTTCCATGCCCCTGCTTAATCCAGCAAGTATGCATACAATTAAGAATGCAATAAAGGGATGCAGTTTTGCACCCGTTATCAGTACTACCAGTAACAGTACTGCAAGCAGAAGGATGAACAATGTCATGGCTGAATAAGCGTTAGATTATAAAGATAAAAGAAAAAGCCACCTCATGCGGGATGGTTTTTTTATAATCAGGGTATGCCGGGTGAGATCTTTTAAACGATTTCTATACGTTTTTTTCAAACAGGAATAAATACGTAATACCCGTGTAATAAATACCTGACCGGTCAATAGCGGATCTTAGTTACTTGCGTATTCAACTTTGCACATTTATGAAAATGATATCTGCCTTGATTTTGGTGTGTACTGCTCTGCCATCTTTTGCCCAGCATAGCCCAAACAAATATTCCGAAAGCACCGACAGAATTTATGAAACCCGTTATGTGCAGCAACCGCCTGTTTATCCGATGGGTATTGATTCGTGCAGGCGGTATTATTTTAATCATTTTGGCGGGATGGATAGCCTGGTTTCAAAAGCGGTTGCGCATGGTGATACAGCTAAATACCTGCGTGTGTATTTTACTTTTGTTGTAGACAAATATGGATTTCTCTCCGCTCCGGATTTTATCAGGATTGCCACTACCCGTTATGCGAAAAGTTTTACCGCAAAAACAGTCACTTATATTGGCGGTGATGCGTATTTTGAAAAGCTGATCAAAGAGATGCTCCGTAAAATGGACCCGTGGAAACCTGCTCTAAAGGATGGAGTTCCGGTAAGTTGCAGGGTTGAAGACTATTTCCAGTTCCGGCTTACACAAAATACAACAGGTAATGAATAACAACCCCTAAAAACGTGCCTTCTCGCCCGCTAAGCTTAGGCGAGCGCGGTGTGCCTTTGTGTGAGTTTTTTTTCGCACAAAGGCACTAAGGCACGGTTGGATTAGTTCCGCAACAGGCTGTCTAATTTTCTCTGCATCAGCGGGAAAGAAGTTAAATTATTATGCGAGCCGCCAGCGATAGTGATGAACTCATCCGCAGGTTTCAGATTTTGCTTTAGTCTCTTTGCATTGAAATAAGGAATCACAATATCACTTGTTCCATGAAAGAAACTGACAGGCGCTGTAACTTTTCTAAGGTATTCATGTGTGGGGAATTTATAATGCAGCAGCAGATCAACAGGATACAAAAAAAACACCAGTCGTGTAAGAGAACTAACACTGTAATAAGGTGTTTCTAATATCAGTCTTTTGCAATCGCGTATGGAAGCCAGTTGTGTTGCAATGCCCGATCCTATTGATCTGCCATATAAAATAATTTCCGATGGCTTATATTTTGCACGTGCCATTTTGTAAACCTGAAGCGCTTCATCATACAAAAGTTGTTCAGATAATTTTCCGGTTGATTTTCCGTAACCGGGATAATCCGGCATCCATACCTCATAGCCGTTACGCGTAAAATTAATGGCGGCATCCGCGTAATGATTCACATTTTCTTTATTGCCATGAAAATAAAGCACCACACCTTTTCTCAAAGAGTCGGGTACGATAAACTTAACCATATTGAATTTTGTCTGCGCATCCCATTCAAAATCCGTTTCGGTAAATGGTTGGGCAAAATGGTACCGGCTGTTGCTGCTTAGCTGTTTTGACTGGAATAATAATTTTTCCTGCAGGTAATAAAAAATGATGCCGATCAAACTATACACCACAAGTATCACCTTAAGCCATCGGAAGATTTTTTTTCTGTTATTCACCCGGCAAATGTAGGCCTGAAAACTCAGTCCTTTAAAATATCCCTGATGAAGTTATGATATTCATTAAACGAAGGCAGATTATTATGCCCGCCGCCATGAATGCGGATAAGGGTTATTTTATGCGGATTGATCTTTTGCAACTTCTCACTATGCCTGATGGGTATAAGCCTGTCGCGGGTACCATGAATGATGTAGGTATGACAGTTCACTTTCCTGATCCAGTGGTCGGTACGCAGGTGATACCTGAGAAACCAGCGATGAGGCAGAAAGGGCAGGAACCTTTCTACCGCTTTGATAAAACTGAAATAAGGAGCATCCAGTATCAGGTAGCGGGGTGTATTATCTGCAGCTATCTTGGTGGCAAAACCGCTGCCCAGGCTTCGCCCGTAAACAAGTATATGGTGCTGTTCATATTTCCCGGCAAGCCTGTCGTATACAAACTGCATATCGGCCAGCATTTCTTTCTCACTCCGTTTACCCGTACTTTTTCCAAAACCACGGTAATCTACCAATACCACATCATAGCCATACCGGTAAAAATCCTTTGCATACTTTGCCCAGCCTTTAATACTCCGTGAGTTGCCATGAAAATATAAGATCAGTCCTTTGGGTTCCGGGCAATAAAAATGAAGACCGTTAATGCTAACACCGGGTGCTATTTTAAAAAAGAGTTCTTCAAAGGGCGCATCGTATTTGTAAGCAAAATCCTGTGGCAGTTTCTCCGGCTTGAAAATGAATTTTTCCTGCACGAGGTAAACCACGGCGGCCACAACTAAGTAACCGATAATGATATAAAGGAGAATAGCAGGCAAGCGCTTAGGTTTTGGTTTCCTAAGTTCTGCTTTTTTATGAAAATTCAGGGATAAAATATTGTCCATGAATTTTGCGTGATTTTGTTGCACGCAACGCCAGGCACCGCAGGGTGGCAAAGAAGGATCGGATAACCCTGCGTTCGTTGCGGTTCTTCGCGAGCCTCGCGTTCCTACTTTTAATAGCCTTAACATTACAAATGATCTACCACTCTTTTAATACCATCCTTCATCAATAAAGAATTAAAGTTTAACAGCAAAGCCAGTTTAAGATGTAAGAACCGTAAGTAGGTTAATGTTTGTGCAACATGAATTGGCGCGATAGCTTCGATACTTTTTATTTCGATAACAACTGTATTTTCAATAACAAGGTCTGCACGGTAACCACATTCCAATTTAACTTCTTCAAAGATGAGCGGAATAGGCACCTCTGATCTAACCTTTAAACCTCTTTTCGCAAGCCTGTAAGCCAAACAATGGGCATAGGCAGATTCGAGCATTCCCGGGCCAATTGATTTATGGATATGAATGGCTTCTTCTATTATAATCCTCGAAATTTCATTTTCGGTCATGTAATTTTTATCAAGCAAGGTTCGTAAATTCTATCAGAAAAAAATAGCGTATTTATACCTGAAACCTGAATGACGTTAGTGTTCTGTGCGTTACTGCTTTGATCCAACCTATCGCAAACAATAAGCTCTATAGGCTGAAACTGTTTCTAAGATTTTATGCTTTCATTCGTTTGGGAAGAACAGCAGTACCGCAAAGAACGCCAGGCACCGCAGGGTGCGCAAAGAAGGACCGTATAACTTTGCGTTCATTGCTTGTGCCATGAGGTTCTTTTAACGATGGAAAAGAGAGAATAAAATCTTTCGGCAATCCGGCAACGCTGTTCAGGCGGGGTTGTCAAACCACTCTGCGCTGCTGGTTTCGAGAGGAGCTGGTGGTGAACGGTCAGAGAAAAGCCTTTATTAAGAAGGCAGGTG
>Ga0208395_100037_pt1 | contig 97581 bp, 70 predicted proteins | sample LakWasMet61_LOW9_2_FD_183893 | JGI IMG/M metagenome (GOLD analysis project Ga0208395, IMG submission 183893) | Freshwater sediment methanotrophic microbial communities from Lake Washington under simulated oxygen tension - Sediment Metagenome... | ecosystem: Environmental > Aquatic > Freshwater >...
CGAAGAGCGGCCAATCGGTGAGATATGCTGATACAAGTTCGATGTTGACAGGTTACGCTAAATCGGGTCATTCTGTTCGATATGCAGATACAGCCTCAATGTTATCAAACCGTTTGAAGATATCTGATACAACTACGATGTTTAGTGGCTATGCGAAGAGTGGGCAATCAGTAAGGTATGCTGATACTACATCAATGTTGAGCAGTTATTCAAAAGCCATTTTTTCAGTACAATATGCTGACACAGCATCAATGCTGTCGAACCGTTTGAAGATTTCCGATACAAGCTCGATGTTTAATGGTTATGCAAGAAGTGGACAATCGGTAAAATATGCTGATACTACATCAATGTTGAGTAGTTATTCAAAAGCCATTTTTTCAGTACAATATGTAGATACCACCTCAATGCTGTCAAATCGCTTGAAAATTTCTGATACGGCTTCCATGTTTACGGGTTATGCGAAAACCGGGCGTTCAGTGCAGTATGCTGATACTGCCTCAATGCTGTCAAATCGTTTGAAAATTTCTGATACGGCTTCCATGTTTACGGGTTATGCGAAAACCGGGCGTTCAGTACAATATTCAGATACTGCCTCAATGCTGTCAAACCGTTTGAAAATTTCTGATACAACAACCATGTTTAATGGTTATGCAAGAAGCGGCCAATCAGTAAAATATGCTGATACGGCTTCAATGTTGTTAAATCGTTTAAAAATATCTGATACAAGCTCGATGCTTAATGGTTATGCAAGAAGTGGACAGTCGGTAAAATATGCTGATACCACATCGATGCTAAGTGGATATTCGAGAACCGGTCATTCAGTGCAATATGCTGATACTGCGTCAATGCTGTCAAATCGTTTAAAGATATCAGATACAACCTCCATGTTTGTGGGTTATGCGAAGAGTGGTCAATCAGTGAGATATGCAGATACAAGTTCGATGTTGACAGGTTACGCTAAATCCGGTCATTCTGTTCGATATGCAGACACCACCTCAATGCTGTTCAATCGCTTAAAGATATCGGATACAAGCTCCATGTTTGTTGGCTATGCGAAGAGTGGGCAATCAGTGAGATATGCAGATACAAGTTCGATGTTGTCTAATCGCTTAAAGATATCAGATACAACAACCATGTTTAATGGTTATGCAAGAAGCGGGCAATCAGTAAAATATTCTGATACGGCTTCGATGTTTACTGGTTATGCGAGAACCGGCCGTTCTGTGCAATATGCAGACACCGCCTCAATGCTGTCAAATCGCTTAAAGATATCAGATACAACCTCCATGTTTAGTGGCTATGCGAAGAGTGGGCAATCGGTGAGATATGCAGATACAAGTTCGATGTTTACTGGTTACGCGAGAACCGGCCATTCAGTGCAATATGCAGATACCGCCTCAATGCTGTCAAATCGTTTAAAGATATCGGATACAAGCTCCATGTTTGTTGGTTATGCGAAGAGTGGGCAATCAGTGAGATATGCAGATACAAGTTCGATGTTGTCTAATCGCTTAAAGATATCAGATACAACTTCCATGTTTACTGGTTATGCGAAGAGCGGGCAGTCGGTGAGATATGCTGATACAAGTTCGATGTTAACAGGTTACGCTAAATCCGGCCATTCTGTTCGATATGCAGACACCGCCTCAATGCTGTCCAATCGCTTAAAGATATCGGATACAAGCTCCATGTTTGTTGGCTATGCGAAGAGTGGGCAATCAGTGAGATATGCAGATACAAGTTCGATGTTGTCTAATCGCTTAAAGATATCAGATACAACAACCATGTTTAATGGTTATGCAAGAAGTGGGCAATCGGTAAAGTATTCTGATACGGCTTCGATGTTTACTGGTTATGCGAGAACCGGCCGTTCAGTGCAGTATGCTGATACTGCATCAATGTTATTAAATCGTTTGAAAATCTCTGACACAACAACGATGATGAGTGGTTATGCAAGAAGCGGTCAATCAGTAAAATATTCTGATACAGCCTCCATGTTTACTGGCTATGCGAAGAGTGGGCAATCGGTGAGATATGCAGACACAGCCTCAATGTTATCCAATCGTTTAAAGATCTCTGATACAACAACAATGATGGGTGGTTATGCAAGAAGTGGGCAATCGGTAAAATATTCGGATACGGCTTCCATGTTTACGGGTTATGCGAGAACCGGCCGTTCGGTGCAATATGCTGATACTTCGTCAATGCTATCAAACCGTTTAAAGATCTCTGACACAACAACGATGATGGCTGGTTATGCAAGAATCGGTCAATCAGTGAAATATTCGGATACAGCTTCAATGTTTACAGGTTATGCGAGAACCGGCCGTTCAGTGCAGTATGCTGATACTGCATCAATGTTATTAAATCGTTTGAAAATCTCTGACACAACAACGATGATGAGTGGTTATGCAAGAAGCGGTCAATCAGTAAAATATTCCGATACGGCATCAATGCTATCGAACCGATTAAAGATCTCTGATACAACTACGATGTTGGGTGGCTATGCAAGAAGCGGCCATTCGGTACAATATTCAGATACTGCATCAATGCTGTCAAACCGTTTAAAAATCTCTGATACAACAACAATGATGGGTGGTTATGCAAGAACTGGCCAATCAGTAAAATATTCGGATACGGCTTCCATGTTTACAGGTTATGCGAGAACCGGGCGTTCAGTGCAATATGCTGATACTTCGTCAATGCTATCAAACCGTTTGAAAATTTCTGATACAACAACGATGATGAGTGGTTATGCAAGAACTGGACAATCAGTGAAATATGCTGATACAGCTTCCATGTTTACGGGCTACGCGAAAACAGGCCGTTCTGTACAATATTCGGATACTGCATCAATGTTATCAAACCGTTTGAAAATCTCTGATACAACAACGATGATGAGTGGTTATGCAAGAACTGGCCAATCAGTGAAATATGCTGATACTGCATCAATGCTATCGAACCGTTTAAAGATCTCTGATACAACTACGATGTTAGGTGGCTATGCAAGAAGCGGCCATTCGGTACAATATTCCGATACTGCATCAATGCTGTCAAACCGTTTGAAAATATCTGATACAACAACAATGTTGGGTGGCTATGCAAGAAGCGGCCAATCAGTAAAATATTCCGATACTGCATCAATGCTATCGAACCGTTTAAAGATCTCTGATACAACTACGATGTTGGGTGGCTATGCAAGAAGCGGCCAATCAGTAAAATATGCTGATACAAGTTCCATGCTTACTGGTTATGCCAGAGCAGGCCTGTTTGTAAAGTATTCCGATACCGCAGCAATGTTAAGTGTAAAAGCACCCCTGAGTTCTCCGGCCCTCATCGGAATACCTACAGCACCCACAGCCTTAGCGGGTACCAATAATACCCAGGTGGCTACTACTGCTTTTGTAAATGCGGCTGTACTGTCTGCCACCCCTTCAGCATCTGTACTAACCGGAACAACACTTGCCCCCAATGTTATCAATTCTTCTCTTACCTCCGTAGGTGTGCTATCCAGCCTTACTGTTTCTGGGGGTATTACGGGTTCCACATTGGCTGGAACCCTGCTTACTGCCAGCCAGCCTAATATTACATCTGTGGGTACACTAAACAATCTTACTGTAACAGGAGATGCAACAGTAAATGGCTCGGTTATCGCTACCACCGGTTTAAATTCTTCTGCAGCTTCTACCTCAAACGGAATCGGCTATACCAATGGGTCAACAGTTACTCAAGTCGGCAGCAAATCTTCGGCTGTTACCATTAACGCTTATTCCGGACGGATTACAACAACCGGTAACAGGATCAACGCAGGTTCCAGTGTGGCTTTTGTGGTTAATAACTCAGTTGTAACAGCTAACGATGTTCCTTTTGTTGTCATCTCATCAGGAGCCACTTCGAGAACCTACCGGGTACAGGTAGATGGGGTTACGAACGGTACATTTACAGTAACTATACACAATATGAGCGGTGTTAATATGAGTGAAACAATCGTGTTGAACTTTGTGATCTTTAAAGGCAACTAATGGTTGCTGTTTTCAAATACTGTTTTTATTTGAATAAATATTTTTTGTTGTTGGTCAGTTAGCATTCAATATCCGTTTTGAAATTGTCACAAAAAAGATCCTTCAGATTTGAGGGGTCTTTTTTTTATTCCCCGCAGTTTCTCCCGGAACGGGGATACTGCGGTTTGAACGAAAAAAGTTACCCGATTAGTTAGTTGATGGAGCAGATAAACACGCTGCGCAGTATTAAATTTACTTTATAGTAAGTAATGCGCGGAAATTTTATTTAGCAAGAAGGTGAATCAATTCTAAGCGCAGGGTCCCCGCTGGGAGATGCCTGCGTAGATTTTTTTTTCATTTTATGGAAGAAAACCTTGCGGAGAAGAAATATAAATGGGAGCCTGCCCGTTTATCGGGTAGGCAGATTTTAAAAATCGGAAGAGGGAAAGTGATCAGAATAAAACTGTTTCTAATTTCGCCAGTGCATCTTTATGCTTCTTGTCCGGCATCTGCTCCAGGTTGTGTATTTTCCAACGAACCGAAGGCAGATTTTTTACATCTTCTGCATTTGCTATTCCCAGTAATTCCCACTCTGGAGATTTTGCTTTGAAATAGACAAGAAATTTTCTTTCTTCCGCAGTCATATTTGTATTGATAGAATGGATCAATTGTTCTCTTACCTGTTCTAATTCTTCAACACTTACTTCCAATTGCGACATCCGTACAAATTCATTTTCGTACACATCTTTTATATCTTTTCTGTGCGGGTTCAACAATTCGGACATTGGTCTTTGGTGACTGATCAAATAAACAAGAAATGTTTTCCTGAAATCATCAGTGAACCCTTCGTTTTCAAACAGAAATTTAACGTCAAACAAATCTCTCGGATGCTGGCGATCTAAAGCCGCACATATTTTGCCAGCATACAGGTCTGGAAGAGAAACAACAGGTATTTCTGCGTAACCAAAATTTTCTTCCACTTTTTGCGTAACAGACATGAGCTTTTCGGAAAGACTGAGCCACGTATTACCGGCGAAAGTTCTACTTTAATTCTTGCATCTCCTTGCTGAACAATTAGGCGCAGTGCATCACTTTGTTCATGTGCGTTTTGTACGTGCACTCCCTGCAGACTTGCCTTGATTAATTCGCTGATCTGGCTAAGGGCTGCACGGATATTTTTAAGTGCTATTTCTCTGTCATCCATTGGCAAATACACCAGGTCAATATCTACTGATAATCTCGGCACATCACGAACAAATAAATTGATGGCAGTTCCACCTTTCAGTGCAAAGCATTTTTCTGTTGCTGCCAGTGGTAATATCCTTACTAACAATTGCACCTGTTTAAAATAGATGGTATCCTTATTCATAGATTTCCGGCACTGTTATTTTGTACTTCTTATTCAATTTGCCACCTTTCAATAACATCCTGTTTCCCGATCCCAAGTTGATTTTGTTAAGATCCAGTTTTTGCAACCACGGATAATTTTGGCGCTCCGCCAGCCATAGAAATAAGCGCCTGACTTTTATATTATTACATTTTTCCAATAGCTCTTGGAGTCTGCGGGGTGATAAGGATGTCATCCCCTGCATCAATTGGTCTGCATGTTCAAAAGAAGTATATTTTGGTACCCCTGCTAATACTTCCAGGATTGCCCGTTCAGGGGCAGATAATATTAATGGTTGCATTCCTTCTCTCCACTTATGTGTGGTTGTATAAAGCCCCAGGGTATTAGGATTGTCTGCATTTTTCTCAGACTTTCCCAACAGTTCTGTATTGGTATGGAATACGAAAACAACATCCTCAAAAAGAACATTAAGCCACACAGGCAAAGGCTGGCTGGCAAACAAATGAACCTGTACTTTAGTTTGCATTGTTATATAGTGACCAAAGCCTTGTAATTCCAGTGCTGTTAATCCACCCGCCACCACATCTAATTGAAACATATTTTGTAACGAGCAAACCACACCTTGCCAACTTAGCTCTCCGGTAGCCCTTCTATACACGCCTTTCACTAATGCCTTTAATTGACCGCTTTTAACTAGGTTATCTATAGCATGTCTTCCCAATTGTTTTGCCATTAGCCAATTCCTGGATGCTATCATACCTTCCGGCAGCAACAAGGGAAGACTGTTTCTTCTTTCTGAGTTTAAGGGCATAGTTTATTAATTTATATATATGCGGCGTTCAACGCCGCATAATCAAAGATACGTAAATAATAATATTTGAAAAATGTGATTAATGCGGCGGTGATTGCCGCATTAATTTATTTTGGTAAACTAAATGCTTATTTGTCGACTATGCAAGCTAGATACAAACAGAGCCCCCTCTTTAATCCATAGAATTTTTGCGTTACATTTCCCGAATTGCCTTTAGTATATTGCCATTGACAATTGGTACAGTTTAATGAGCCAATCGTGAAACATAGCTGACCGTTACACTCAGATTGGAACAATTAGTCAAATACAACAAACGATACAAATAGACAATGTTTTTTAAATCGAAAAGACTACAGGAAAGAGCAGAAGCTGAATGATATTGTAAACATTTAAATTTATCAATAATGGACACCATTGAAATTTTAACATCCGCGATTCAACACAAAAAACAAATTAGTTATGAGTATGATGCGCCGGACAGAGCTGTTGGTGTAAGAATCGGCAATCCTCATGCTATATTCATTTCTACAGCTGAAAACGTGAATATTGATATTTTCAAACTTGGTGGGGTGAAAACAGACCCTGCAAAGCCACTGCCTGCATGGAGACAATACAAGGTCAAAAACATTAAAAATGTTGTAATTCTTGACCAAAATTTTTCAACTGCTGACGGTTATAATCCTACTTCGAAACAGTATGCCAGAGTAATAGCCAAAATATAATGAGCGTTCAATACCAAAAAGAAATATTTTCAAATGATCATTTAAAGTTGTTCATAAACTTTACGGGCGTAAGCTCAGCAAATGTTACGAATAAAGAGGATTTGTCCCTGTCTGTTTTCGCAATAAACAGACAAACTTTAGTGTCAGTATTTTCGGAAACATTATCATTTGACCAAGTACAAGCACTATTTAATCATTTAAATAGTGTTTCAATTATAAGGAACAATGGCACAACTCATACAAAAGAGTTTGTTGAAGTTACCGATGATATTGCTGATATACTTGCAATCGTAAAAACAGTTAACAGTAAACTTGTAAAATCTATACTTGACAAAGTAAATGAAGATGAAAAGTTGGCATTGGTTTTAGAAGCGTTAAATGAAAGTGAATTACAAAATCTGCACGCTTCGATTCGGCAAACTAATCATAAAAAATCTCTTTCTAATCTGCGACAATTACTTGAACTTGAAGAGACAACAACAATAACCGATAGTATTAAGCTGCACGAAAATTTAGCTGAATATGTTGCAGGGCAATCTGAAAAGATATTTCAGAATTGGATTGAAAAAAATATTTGGACGTTAGGTATTGACTATATCCAAAAACATCCAGCCCGACAAATTGGAATAAATTCAGAAAGCGATTTGATAATGGAAACCACTGATGGGTTCATCGATTTAATAGAATTAAAGCGACCAAAATTTGACCTCTTTGACTATGATACAAGTCACAAAAGCTACTATCCTTCAAAAGAACTTTCAAAAGTTATAGGACAATGTATGCAATACCTTAAAGTTCTCGAAGATTATAAATTGGTATTGGAAAAGCAGCACAAATTCAAATTGCTAAGACCGAGAATTAAAATTATTGTTGGGAGGACTGATAAATTTACTGATGAACAGTTTGAAGCGTTGAGGATGTTGAATTCAAGTCTTAACCACATACATGTAATTTCCTACGACTACTTATGTTTATGTGGCGATAATATAATTTCTTATTACAGTAGACAACTTAAACAAGCAATTGAGAGAAAGACTGAGATGGTTCTACCTGCAATTTCATAAATCGAAAATTAAGCAGAACTTAAGTTTGGGTTAATAAAAAGATCGTTCCCCTTTATGTTCCCCTTAAATTTAAAACTCCTTATAAATTATTTATTTACAAGGAGTTAGATAAGTGAATTGTGCCCAGAACAGGAATCGAACCTGCACTACCTTGCGATAACCAGATTTTGAGTCTAGCGCGTCTACCAGTTCCGCCATCTGGGCTTGTGAGGTTTGGTGTTTGGAGTTTGGTGTTGGGAGTTAAAAGAACCCCAAACGCCAAATGTCAAACCCCGAACTCTAACGGGCTGCAATATTACAGTAAGACAGTAAATCAACCAAAAGAAATAAGAAAGTCCGAAAGTCGGGAAGTCAGCAAAGTCCGGAAGTAAAACTGGCTTTTCTTCTTGACTTTCGGACTTTCCTGACTTCCCGACTATTTTTTAATTCCCGCCAAAAGTTTATCTAAGTACTTCTTTCGGTAATAATACTCTTTTACTTGCAGCAGTTCTTTTTCGGTAGCAATACCGTCCTGATAATGCGTAATAACCGTTTCAACAGGTTCATAGATCTGTTTTTGAAAGTTGTGAATAGTTTCTGTGAGTCGGTCAACATCTGCCTGCTCTGATACATCGAGGGCCTGCTCATTCAGGTCCATCACCTCCATCAGAAAATCTGGTGAAAGCTGGTATTTTTCTTCTTCTTTCAATAATCCTTTCAGCTTCAGCACATATTTAATGGTCTCATCGGGGTTGGCAAAAACCTTGTAAGCCATATTTACCAAAGAAGATTTTTCCAATGCCTCTGCCTGCTCCTCATCAGACCCCTGACTGTAAAAATCGGGATGGTATTTACGGCTTAACTCATAAAAACGCTCCTTTACAACAGCCGGGTTGGGCGTAAAGGAAATGGGGAGGGTGTATAGTTCGAAATAATTCATGTGATTGTCTGTAGTGTGTGGTCTGTGGTCTGTAGTCTGTGGTTTGTGGTCTGTGGTTTGTGGTCTGTGGTTAATACTAACTAATAACCTATTACCATAAACAACTACAGACCACAGACTACAAACTACACACTTTCATTTACCTTGCATTCAAAATTAGTACAATGCTCGTCATCGGACTTATTAGAGAGGGAAAAGTTCCGGCGGATAACCGGGTGGCGCTTACGCCGGCACAGTGTAAATGGCTGGTGAAGCATTTTGCAGATGTTAAAATATTTGTGCAAAGCTCGCCCCATCGCTGTTTTGAGGATGAGGAATATATTCAGGCTGGTATTGATGTTGTTGAAGATATGAGCGCCTGTAACCTGCTGCTGGGTATTAAAGAAGTGCCCGTTTTGCAACTGATCGCCGGTAAACAATACATTTTCTTCTCCCATACCCGTAAAAAACAATCCTATAACCAGCCATTGATGCATGCCATGGCAGATAAGGGCATCACACTGATAGATTATGAGTGTATGGAACATAAAGACGGGCAACGCATCATCGGCTTTGGATTTTTTGCAGGTATTGTGGGTGCGCATAACGGTATTATGACCTATGGCAACCGCACCGGTGCATACCACCTTGGCAGGGTAGCGGGTGTGAAAGATTACCGCGAACTGATACATACTTATTTCGGGTTAAAACTACCCCCGGTTAAAATTGCGGTTACCGGCAGCGGTCGCGTAGGACACGGTATTTTAGAAATCATGAACCTGATGGATGTGCAGGAGGTAGAACCGGATGATTATCTTTTACGCGAATTTGATTATCCTGTTTATGTGTCGTTAAAAGGTGGTGGTTTGTACAGGCATAAAAATACAGGAAGGTATAACCGGGAAGACTTTCATGCAAACCCGGGCAACTATGAATGTGTGTTTGAAAAATTCTGTGCGCATACGGATATACTGATGAATGGTATTTACTGGGAGCCAACAATGCCGAGGTTGTTTTCAATGGAAACGATGCGACGTGATGATTTCAGGATACAAGTGATTGCTGATATTACCGATGATAAAAATGGCAGCGTACCCTGCAACCTTGGCGATGCTACGATTGATAACCCTATTTACGGAGTGGATAAAATGACGGGTGAGAAAACAGCGCCTTACCTGCCCGGAAGTGTAGATATGATGGCTGTTGGCAACCTGCCCAACGAGCTGCCCCGCGATGCCAGCCGTTTCTTTGGCGAGCAGTTAATTAAATATGTGCTGGATGATATCCGCAAAGGTGGCAGTGAAATAATTGAAAAAGCAACCATCCTGAAGAATGGACAATTAACAACGCATTTCAATTACCTCGAAGATTACGTGAAGCATTAAGCTTGGTTTGTGTTTTTAAAAGTTAGCCACAGACGACACAGATTAACACAGAGAAAGCCATCGAAAAAAAACTGTGCTAATCTGTGCCATCTGTGGCAAAAAAAATGGTCAGGAAAAGTTAGCCACAGATTCACAGATTAACACAGAGAAAGCCATCGGACAAAAATCTGTGCTAATCTGTGCCATCTGTGGCAAAAAAAAGTTTATAATTTCAGATAATAATCCTTCAATAAATCTGTAAATGCAGTGCTGTATTGATCTCCCTCACGGATGGTGATGGTGTGTTGGGTTGCAGCTACCGGAGTAGCAGCAAATAAAAACATTGCCCTGAAGAATGAATGTTTTGAGGTTTGTTTCACAGCCACTGTTTCTTCCGGATAAAACCCTTCGCCCAAAGCCATTTTTTCAAATGCTTCTTTCCGGTGCCAGGGCAGCAGTACCGCAAACCTGCCATTAGCCGAAAGATGTTTTTTGATCACCGCAAGCAATTCGGGCAGACTTAATTCCCTGCTATGCAAAGCAAGGTTTCGCAGTGCATCGGGGCTCTTCAGGTCATTATCGAAAAAAGGCGGGTTGGATATGATGAGATCATATTTTCTTCCCAGATGTACCAGCTTTGCATCGCCTTCAATTACCTGCAGCCGTTCTTTCCATGCACTTGCTTCAAAATTTTCGAAAGCCTGTGCTGCGGCATCGGTATCCATTTCAATGGCATCGATCTGCATATTTGTTTGCTGCACCAGCATTAAACTTAATAAGCCGGTACCCGTTCCAATATCCAGCGCTCTGCCATCTGTTAGCTGCCATCTGCCAACTATTTTACTGATCCATCCCCCAAACAAACATGCATCTGTACACACCTTCATCGCACACTTATCCTGGTGCACGGTGAACTGTTTAAATTGAAAATACGTGTTGGACAAGGGGAGGGGTTAAAGTGGTTTAAGAGGTTAAAATAGTTAAAGTAGTTAAAAGAGATAAAACAGTTTTTTTTACTTTAAAAACTGGATAGGTTAAATAGTGCCATTTGCTTACATCTTTGCGAAAACTCTATGTTCTCTGCGGCTCTGCGGTGAAAACATCCTGCCTGAAAGCCAGTTTACTTTAGCTAAATAATTCAATTCACCGCAGAGAACATGAGATGCAGAGAAATTTTCTTCCAGGTTTACTTATTATGAAATAAAACCAATTAACTCAAACCTCTTTTAACTCCTTCAACCTCTTTAACCCTTTTAACCTCTTTTAACTATTTTAACCCCTTTAACTAATCCCCCATCTCTACTTTCCAATCCCCTCCAATGCAAACAGAAATGCATAATTCAATGCCACATCTTTCAGGTAATCAAAACGGCCCGAAGCGCCGCCGTGGCCAAATGCCATATTGGTGTGGAGGAGTAAGATGTTCTTATCCGTTTTCATATCACGAAGCTTGGCAATCCATTTGGCGGGTTCAAAGTATTGTACCTGGCTATCGTGTAAGCCGGTGGTGATAAGGATATTGGGATAATTTTTCTTTTCTACATTTTCATACGGCGAATAACTTTTCATGTAGAAATAAGCGTCCTTGTTTTTTGGATTACCCCATTCATCAAATTCGTTAGTGGTAAGCGGGATGCTTTCATCGAGCATAGTGTTAACCACATCTACAAAAGGAACCTGGGCAATTACGCCATGCCACAGATCGGGTGCCATATTGGTTACAGCGCCCATCAATAAACCACCGGCGCTGCCGCCCTGTGCATACAGGTGTTCTTTACTGGTGTATTTTTCTTTCACTAAAAATTCGCCGCAATCAATAAAATCGGTGAAGGTATTTTTCTTCTTCATCAATTTGCCATCAAGGTACCATTGCCTTCCAAGGTCTTCGCCACCGCGTATATGTGCAATGGCAAATACAAAGCCCCTGTTTAATAAACTTAAGCGGCTGCTGCTGAAACTGGCATCAGTACTGGCTCCGTAAGAACCGTAGGCATACAGCAGTAATGGCGCTTTGCCATTTTTCTCAAACCCTTTTTTATACACAAGTGAGATAGGAACTTTGGTGCCGTCTTTGGCGGTGGCAGTCAGTCTTTCTGTTACATAATCTTTGGCATCATATCCGCCCAGTACTTCCTGCTGCTTCATTAATTTTTTGCTTTTGCCAGCCATATCGTAATCATAGATAGATGCAGGGGTGGTTAATGAAGTATAGCTGTAACGTAAATTGGTAGAATTGTATTCGGGATTAACATTGAAATTGGCAGCATAGGCAGCTTCACCAAAATCAATATAGTGTTCTGCATTGCCGGTCAGGTTTCTAACGCGCATTTTTACCAAACCGTCTTTACGCTCATTAATTACAATAAAATCTTTGAACTCTTCAATGCTCTGCAACAATACATCTTCGCGGTGCGGGATGAGTTCTTTCCAGTGCGAGCTGTCGGTCTTATCCAGCGGGCATTCCATTAAACGGAAATTCCTGGCGTTCCAGTTGGTGCGGATCAGAAATTTATCTGCCAGCGCAACAATATCATACAAAACATCTTTCATTCTTGGCTGAAATACTTTGAATGCAGCAGCAGGCGTACCTGCATCAAGCAACCTGATTTCAGCAGAAAGCGTTGCCTGCGAATAAATAGCGATGTAATTGCCATTCTTAAATCGCCCCACGCCAATATAATTGCTTTTGTCTTTTTCTTCATACACTGTTACGTCCTGCACTTCGGATGTACCGAGTACATGACGTTTAATCTTTTCTGATAAAAGTGTTACCGGGTTCTTTGCTGTATAAAAAATGGTCTTATTGTCTTTGGCCCATGTGGGATCGCTGCTGGTATTGGTGATGGCGTCTTTCAGTATTTCGCCTGTTTCCAGGTTTTTAATATGAATAGTGTACTGCCTGCGCGAAACATCATCTACGCCGTAAGCCAGTAATTTATTATCGTCACTCACTTCATAGCCTGCAACCGAATAATAAGCTTTGCCTTTGGCCATTTCATCCACATCCAGCAGTATTTCTTCGGGGGCGGTCAGACTTCCTTTTTTACGGCAATATTTATAATACTGTTTGCCGTCTTCCGTGCGGGTATAATAGTAATAGCCATTTTTTAAATAAGGTACGCTCTCATCTTTTTCTTTAATGCGGGCTTTCATTTCGGTGAACAGATCAGCCTGTAATTTTTTGGTACCACTCATCATGGTATCTAAGTAAGCGTTTTCGGCTTTCAGGTAATCCACTACTTTGGTACTGTCGGGCCCTTTCTTAAAAAAGTCTATCATCCAGTAATAATTATCCAGCACGGTATCACCGTGGATAGTACGGTTATAAGCTTTCTTTTCGGCGATGGGTGGCTGCACAGTGGGCCACTGGTAAGGTTCATGTTTCATCTTGTTGTTACAGGCAATTAGGGTTGTAAGCAGGATAGCGGTAATCAGTTTGGTTTGCATACAGGTAGTTTGAAAGAGTAATATACAAACTAGGCTGAGTATGCGCAAACCGCCCTTGTAATAATTAGGAATTAGGAGTTAGTAATTTCTAATTAGTTACAGGGGTTTAGTTCGTTTAACAGATCGTGCAGGTTGAGGTGTTCGGTTACCATCCGGAGATTGCCGTCTTTATCTATGGGCCATTGGTTTTGTGGTTTATCCCAGTATAATTCTACACCATTGCCATCGGGGTCGCTCAGGTACAGGGCTTCAGACACACCATGATCTGATGCGCCGGTTAAAGGATATTTTGCATCCATCAGTCTTTGCAAAATAGCTGCCAGATCTTTACGGGTAGGATAGAGGATGGCCGTATGATATAAGCCCGGCGCATTCAACGGTGCCGGCCCGGAGCCTTTGCTATGCCATGTGTTCAACCCGATATGATGATGATAACCACCAGCCGAAATAAAAGCAGCCTGTGTGCCATATTGCTGCATTAATTCAAACCCAAGTAATCCCTGATAAAAAGCCAATGCCTTATCAAGGTCAGATACTTTTAAATGGATATGACCGATGCGGGTTTGGGAGGGAATAGTGTAAGGCATAATTAGAAATTGGTAATTGGTAATTAGTAATTAATAATTCGTAATGCGTTGTGCTATTGAAATTTGCCGGCCGATATATTTTTACCTTGAAAAACATTCAAGAATGCAATTATTCTTTTTATTTCAAACCTTTCTAAAATATCTACACGGGAAAAACAAAAAAAACATAATTCTTAGACTACCTGATCCGTTTCACAGGCAAAACGTCTATTACTAATTACTAATTAAAGTTACTCCCACTTCAAAACAAAAAGACTGCCTCATAGAAACAGTCTTCTGAATTATTTATCTAACTCCCCCCTTCAAAGGACCGGAGGTATTATTTATCCGCCGTCAATCCCGCAAAAAGATACTCTTTATTCAACATCGCAATATTGGTAAGAGAGATTTCTTTAGGGCAGGTTGCTTCGCAGGCGCCTGTATTGGTACAGGCACCAAAACCTTCTTTATCCATTTGTGCCACCATGTTCATTACACGACTTTTACGTTCCGGTTCTCCCTGGGGTAACAGGGCAAGATGAGAAACTTTGGCACTTAAGAACAACATAGCGCTGCTGTTTTTACATGCTGCCACACAGGCACCGCAACCAATGCACATAGCCGCTGCAAAAGAGGCATCCGCCTTATCTTTAGCAATAGGGAGCGAATTACCATCAACCGCATTACCGGTATTTACGCTGATATAACCACCCGCCTGAATGATGCGGTCGAAAGCTGTGCGGTCTACCATTAAATCTTTAATAACAGGGAATGCATCTGCCCTCCACGGTTCTACCACCACCGTATCGCCATCATTAAAAGCGCGCATATGCAACTGGCAGGTAGTATTGGCCTGCCATGGGCCATGGGGCTTACCATTGATGTACATGGAGCAGGCGCCGCAAATACCCTCGCGGCAATCATGGTCAAACGTGATCGGGTCTTCTCCATCCCTGATCAGTTGCTCATTCAGTACATCAAACATTTCCAGGAAACTCATCTCCGAAGAAATGTTCTCAACCCTGTACAGTTTGAACTCGCCTTTGGTTTTGCAGTTCTTTTGTCTCCAGACTTTTAAGTTCAGATTCATGTGGTAATGTTCCATATCGAAATTTGAAAATTTGAAAATTTGAAAATTTGAAAATTTGAAAATGCATAACATGGGTTATCCTTTTGCGGTAGCAATGATCCTGGATAGGATTCGAATAATCTCTGTGAGATCGTCCGATAATGCCTCATCAAAAGGATAATGTTCACTTCGCTCACAGAGTAGTAGCCAATAAAGCGTTTCGCTGGCTTCTTTGGCTGCTATTTTCATTTTGTGAATGAAATCTGCCCTGCTTTCCGCATTCTGAGCCTCGAATATGTTTGCACCAATCGAGGTTCCTGAACGTAAAAGCTGTTTAGCAATCACATATTTTCTGTCTTGTTCAAGAACTTCTGTAAACCGTATAACTGCAAGAGAGAAGTTTACAGTCTTCGTCACAATTACATTCTCTTTGTCGTTTCTCATAATTTGAAAATGTGTTAATATGCTAATTTGAAAATATCATTTTCAAATTAGCACACTTTCAAATTTTCAAATTACCCTGCGGTAATTACGTGTTACAATTACTTGTAATTCCGCTGCGTTGGCTTAATCACATCATACACCAACGGCTCTTTGGTCAACTCCCAGCTATGTTCGCCTTTGTATTCCCATGCGGCTACATACATGAAATTGGCATCATCACGTAAGGCTTCCCCATCCGGTGTTTGATACTCTTCCCTGAAGTGTCCGCCGCAGCTTTCTTTCCTGTTCAGGGCATCCATACACATCAGCTCACCCAGTTCAAAAAAGTCGGCAACGCGGTTGGCTTTATCCAGTTCAGGATTCATTTCATCAATCTCTCCCGGAATTTTTACATCGCTCCAGAATTCTTTTTTCAAAGCCTGTATCTCAACTATTGCCTGTTGCAATCCTTTTTCATTACGGGCCATGCCACATTTTTCCCACATGATCTTTCCCAAACGCTTGTGAAAGCTTTCTACGCTCTGCTTGCCTTTAATACCCATCAGTTGGTTGATCCTGTCGGATACTTCTTTTTCGGCTTCTTCAAAAGCTGGATGAGAAGTTTCGATGGCTTTGCTGTAAATATCATCAGCCAGGTTATTGCCCAAAGTGTAAGGGATCACAAAATAACCATCGGCTAATCCCTGCATCAATGCAGAGGCGCCTAAGCGGTTGGCGCCATGGTCGGAGAAATTAGCTTCGCCCAATGCATATAAGCCCGGAACATTGGTTTGTAATTCATAATCCACCCATAATCCACCCATGGTATAGTGAACGGCAGGGTAGATGCGCATAGGCACTTCATAGGGGTTTTCGCCTGTGATCTTTTCATACATATCAAACAGGTTACCATATTTCTCTTTTACCACCTCTTTACCCAATTTGATGATGGTTGCTTCATCAAGGTCATCACGACCTTCTTTACCCGCTTCTATTTTTCCATAGCGTAAAATAGCGGCGCTAAAATCGAGGTAAACAGCCTGTTTGCTGGTGCCTACGCCAAATCCTTCATCACATCTTTCTTTGGCGGCCCTTGATGCCACGTCGCGCGGAACCAGGTTACCAAAAGCGGGGTATCTTCTTTCCAGATAATAATCTCTTTCTTCTTCAGGGATCTCGCTGGCTTTGCGGTTATCGCCGTGTTTTTTAGGCACCCAGATACGACCATCGTTACGCAGCGATTCAGACATCAGCGTAAGCTTAGACTGGTGATCACCACTTACCGGAATACAGGTTGGGTGTATCTGCGTAAAACATGGATTAGCAAATGCTGCTCCTTTTTTATGCGCTTTCCATGCGGCGGTAACATTACTGCCCATGGCGTTGGTTGATAAGTAGAATACGTTACCATATCCGCCGCTGCATAATAATACGGCATGACCAAAATGCCTTTCTAATTTACCCGAAACCAGGTCGCGGGCAATAATACCACGGGCTTTGCCATCTATCTTAACAATCTCCAGCATTTCGTGCCTGCTGTACATTTTTACATTGCCCAGTGCCACCTGGCGCTCAAGGGCCTGGTAAGCGCCTATCAATAACTGCTGACCTGTTTGGCCCGCAGCATAAAAAGTTCTTTGAACCTGTGTGCCGCCAAAAGAACGGTTACTCAGTAATCCGCCATATTCACGTGCAAAAGGAACACCTTGTGCCACGCACTGGTCAATAATATTGGCACTCACTTCAGACAAACGGTGAACGTTTGCTTCCCGCGCACGGTAATCGCCTCCTTTAATGGTATCGTAAAAAAGACGGAACACGCTGTCTCCATCGTTCTGGTAATTTTTAGCAGCGTTAATACCACCCTGTGCCGCAATAGAGTGGGCACGGCGGGGAGAATCCTGGAAGCAGAAGGCTTTTACTTTATAGCCCAGTTCGCCCAAAGATGCAGCCGCAGAAGCCCCGGCCAGTCCCGTACCAATCACAATCACTTCCAGCTTTCGTTTATTGGTAGGGTTAACAAGTTTACAATGTCCTTTATAGTCTGCCCATTTATCATCTAAAGGGCCGGCAGGAATTTTTGCATCTAACATATGCTGCAGTTTGAAGTTTGTATTTTTTTGTTTGTCAACAGCAGAGCTTTATTCGGCCCCTGTTGTGTCACTCACTTGTACGTTCTGTTCGCTATTCAGCTTCAATTACCGGATTGGCGTATTGCGAATTATCGGATTTAAAAAGGGGTTAGTAAAATAATCCGCGAATCCGTCATCCGTTAATCCGCAAATCCATTACACCCATCCCATATAAAAGCTCACCGGCATCATAGCAAACACCAGTGTAATAATTATTGCAAATGCATACCCGACGTAGGTAAGCATCAGGTTGTACCGTTTGTTATGAACCCCCAGTGTGCGGAATGCGCTTTGGAAGCCATGTGCCAGGTGATAGCCGAGAGAGAGGCATCCAAGCACATATACCACCACTACCCATACAACACTGAATTCGAGTTTCATTTTTTCGTAAAGGTTGATCTCTTCCCCCAGTAAGAACCCCTGGTTAGAGCGGTTAGGCAGCCAGAAATGATAGAGGTGTAAGATGAGGAACAATAAGATCAGTGTACCCAGTAAGCCCATGCTTCTGCTGTACCATTTACTTCCTTCGTTACCATAACTTACAGCATACCCCACCGGCCTTTTGCTGCGGTTAGAAATTTCGAGCATCAAACCCTGAACAATGTGAAGTATCAATCCGGCAAAAAGGCCGATCTCAAGAATACGCGGAACCCAGTTGGCCCCCATAAAGTGAGCACCCTTAGTGAACATCTCACCACCGTCTCCGGCCCAGATGCAGGCATTAAGTCCGGCATGTACAATCAGGAATAGAATCAGAAAAATGCCGGTAAATCCCATCACCAGTTTCTTTCCTACTGACGAAGTGAAGACTTGTTTCCAGGTCATAGTGCAAGTTTATAGTTGAAGAAATCGTTGCAAAAGTAGCACATGAATTAATGCTAACCGTTGATAGCGAATAACTTTTTTATCGCCTGCGGCTAATTAGCTAATTAACGGATTGCGGATTATCGGATTAATATCCGCCTAATCCAATCCGATAATCCGCCAATCCGCAATCCGTTAATCGTTTCTCAGTTTCATCAAAGCCGGAAACAACACTGCTTTATTGAAACATGATTCGTGCTCCAAAATCATCCCCTCAACACACCGTTCACATAAATTTCTTTCCAATAGATACAATACAATATTACATTTGATTCATGTTTAAATTACTGGGTATTTTATGGAACAGTTTCCGCATGGCCATGCAGGAATTGCGGGTTAATAAACTCCGTACTTTTCTCTCATTATTTGGCATCACCATCGGTATTTTCTGCATCATAGGTGTACTGGCAACTGTTGACAGCCTGGAGCGGAAAGTGCAGAACGACATAAAATCTTTCGGTAACAATACCATTTATATAGACAAATGGAATTATGGCGGCGGTAACGATTATCCCTGGTGGAAATATGTAAAACGCCCGCCGATGCGTATTGATGAAATGAAGTTTGTTAAAACCAAGAGCCAACTGGCTGCCAATGCGGCCATGTTTGTTTCCAATAGTGTGAACCTATCATACCAGGATAATATTTTGAACAATACCAACCTGTATGGGGTAACAGAAGAGTTTAATATTATCCAGACAATAGATATTGAAAATGGCCGCTACCTCAACGAATCTGAGTTTACCCGTGGTACACCTACCGGTATTATCGGGTATAAAGTAGCAGAAGACCTGTTTACTTATCCTGAAAAAGGTGTGGGTAAAGAAGTATCGTATAATGGCAAAAGGATTATTGTGGTTGGGGTGATCAAGAAGCAGGGACAAAGTTTTGTTGGCGGATTTAATTATGATGAATGTGTGATTGTTCCCTACCGGTATTATGCCGGCGTCTTTAATCCCGATAACAGCAACCCTTTTATCATGGTGCAGGGTAAGCCAACCATTCCTTCTGCAGCACTGGCCGATGAACTTACCGGTGTAATGCGGCAATCAAGGCGATTAAGCCCAACAACGGAAGATAATTTTTCGTGTAATGATGTGGCCATGTTCAGCGAGCAGGTAAAGGGTTTCTTTGGCCAGGTAAGTGCCGGCGGATGGGCCATTGCCGGGTTAAGCCTGATAGTAGGCGCTTTTGGTGTGGCCAATATCATGTTTGTAACGGTAAGAGAAAGAACCAGCCAGATAGGATTGAAAAAAGCATTGGGCGCCAAAAAGAGAACCATCCTTACCGAGTTCCTGCTGGAAAGCGCTTTTTTATGTATTGTGGGTGGGTTGATCGGACTTGGGTTGGTAGGATTATTGTCGCTCGTGTTAAGCACTGTGTTGCCATTCCCGATTTTTATTGCACCCAATATCATCATACTCGCCCTTAGTATCTGTATTATTTTAGGCATTATTTCCGGTATCATTCCCGCTTCTATTGCAGCGAAGATGGATCCGGTGGTGGCGATTAGGACGAAGTGACAAGGGGCAAGAAACAAGAAACAAGAAACAAGAATCAAGGGGCAAGAGACAGGGTGCGGAACGAATGTTTTACATTTGCACACTTGAAACTTGAAAACTTGTCTACTTGTATCTTAGCTATCGAATCTTCCTGCGATGAAACGTCTGCCTCTGTTTGTGTGGATGGAAAAATTTTATCCAATTTCATCGCCAATCAAACGGTTCATGAACAATATGGCGGGGTGGTGCCCGAACTGGCCAGCCGCGCACATATGCAAAACATTGTGCCGGTAGTAGATGCCGCATTATCCAATGCCTTCCCTCAACCCCCAACTCCAAACCCCCAACTCCAAACTCCAAACCCCAAACTCCAAACTCCAAACTCCAAACTCCAAACTATTGATGCCATCGCATTTACCCAGGCGCCCGGACTCATCGGTAGCTTGCTGGTAGGCGCGCAGTTTGCAAAATCACTGGCACTTGCATTAAACAAACCGCTTATCGCCGTGCATCATATGCAGGCGCATGTATTGGCTAACCTGATTGGAGATAATAAACCCGCATTTCCTTTTTTATGTTTAACGGTGAGTGGCGGGCATACACAAATTGTTTTGGCCAGATCGCCGCTTGATCTGGAAGTGATTGGAGAAACCATTGATGATGCTGCCGGTGAAGCATTTGATAAAAGTGCGAAATTGCTTGGGCTGCCTTATCCCGGCGGTCCTTTGATAGACAAACATGCTAAAGACGGCAACCCGCTTACATTCAAATTTGCCGAGCCACAGATCCCGGAATTGAATTTTTCTTTCAGTGGATTAAAGACATCTGTTTTGTACTTCCTGAAAAAACAGGAACCCGGTTTTATTGAGAAGAACCTGGATGATCTTTGCGCATCTATTCAATATACCATCATAAATATCCTCCTCAAAAAATTAAAGAAAGCGGTACAGCAAACAGGCGTAAAAAATATCTGTATCGCCGGTGGTGTTAGCGCCAATAACGGACTGCGTAAGGGTTTGCAGGAAATGGGAGAGAAGCATGGCTGGAAAACTTTTATCCCACCATTTGAATACTGTACAGATAATGCCGCAATGATCGCCATCACGGCTTACTATAAATACCTGGCCGGAGAATTCAGTTCATTGGAGGTTGGGCCGAGTGCGAGAGCGGAATGGTAGAGAGAGTTTGGAGTTTGGAGTCTGGAGTTTTGCCTTTTTACTTTTGCCTTTTGAATTAAAACATCGTCTCCCCAAAATCCACCGCTAAACCGTACTTTTGCCGCCGAAAAACAGTGCAAGCAAATGATCAGTGCAAGAAATATCACCCTCGCTTATGGTAAAAGGGTATTGTTTGACGAGGTAAATATCAACTTCGTCAAGGGTAATTGTTATGGTGTGATCGGGGCCAACGGAGCCGGTAAATCTACCTTTTTAAAGATTTTAAGCGGCGAAATAGAGCCTAACAAAGGAACCGTGGAGATCACTCCCGGCGAACGCATGGCCGTGTTAAAACAGAACCAGTTTGAGTTCGACGATTGTACCGTTCTGAATACCGTACTCATGGGGCACAAACGCTTATGGGATGTAATGCACGAACGTGATGCCATTTATGCCAAAGCCGATTTTACAGAAGAAGACGGCATGAAAGCCGGTGAGTTGGAAGGCGAGTTTGGCGAAATGGGCGGTTATGAGGCAGAAAGCAATGCGGGCAGCCTGTTAAGCAGCCTGGGCGTGAAAGAAGAAATGCACCAGGTATTAATGAAAAATATCCCCGGCACATTTAAAGTGCGGGTATTACTTGCGCAGGCATTGTTTGGTAACCCGGATATCCTGTTATTAGACGAGCCTACCAACGGTCTCGACATTGAAACCATCGGCTGGCTGGAAAATTTCCTCGCCGATTATGAGAATATTGTATTGGTGGTTAGTCACGACCGTCACTTTCTCGATACTATCTGTACCCACGTGGCCGATGTGGACCGCTCCAAGATCAAGATCTTTACCGGTAACTATACGTTCTGGTACGAATCATCTCAACTGATCGCCCGCCAGATCAATGATAAGAATAAAAAGAACGAGGAAAAACGTAAAGACCTCTTAGATTTCATTGCCCGTTTCTCGGCCAATGCATCAAAAAGTAAACAGGCTACCTCACGTAAAAAGGCATTGGAAAAACTAACCATTGAAGAGATAGAACCTTCTAACCGTAAATACCCCGGCATCATATTCCAGCCATTGCGCGAAGTGGGTAACCAGATATTGAATGTAGAGAACCTGAGCAAGAGCGTAAACGGAAGAAAACTGTTTGATAAAGTTAGTTTCAGCATCAACAAAGGAGAGAAGATCGCATTTTTAAGTCGCGACCCACTGGCTGTTACCAACTTTTTCGAGGTCATTACCGATAATATGAAGGCCGATACCGGTAAGTTTGAATGGGGCACTACCATTACCAAAGCGTACCTGCCACAGGAAAACCAGGAGTTTTTTAAAGAAGGATTAAGCCTGATGGACTGGCTGCGTCAATATGTGCCGCCGCATGTAACCGATGCCGATGAGCCTTTTATCCGCGGATTTTTGGGAAAGATGTTATTTAGTGGAGACGATATACAGAAGAAAACAAATGTATTAAGCGGGGGCGAAAAAGTGCGCTGTATGGTTAGCCGCATGATGTTGCAAAACCCGAACCTTGTGATACTTGATCAACCCACCAATCACCTTGATCTGGAGAGTATCCAGAGCTTTAACGAAGGCTGTCAAACCTTCCCCGGTGTGGTAATGATCACCTCGCACGACCATACCTTTATGCAAACCGTGGCCAACCGTATTATCGAGTTAACGCCAAAAGGCATCATCGACCGGTTAATGAGCTTTGATGAATACATGGAAGACAGCAGGGTGAAGGAATTAAGGGAAGAAATGTACAAATAGCGTGAGTGGTGAGTGGTGAGTAGTGAGTGGTGAGTAGTGAGTGGTGAGTGGTGAGTAGTGAGTGAAGAAAACTCACGACTGACGATTCACGTCTCACGGGGGGACAGGATGTCTAAAAGGTCAGATTTAAGGTTAAAATGTGGATAAACCGGCTTTCAGGCATCTTCCAAATGGGAAATTTACCGGGTTTGTGGAGAAAATATTCAAAAAAAGGGGTTTTGGTATTGGTATTTTAACGCATTTCCTTACCTTTGCCTCCCGAAAAAAATCGGAGAAAAATTAAGAGTCATGGCAAGAGTATGTCAGGTTACAGGTAAGAAACCCATTGTAGGAAACAGTGTTTCTCACTCTAACATTAAAACAAAACGTCGCTTTTTACCCAATTTGCAGAAAAAACGTTTCTTTTTCGCAGAAGAAGACCGTTGGGTAACATTGAAATTGTCTACAGATGCTTTAAGAACCATCAACAAGAATGGTTTGGCTTCTGTGATCAAAGGATTGAGAGCGGAAGGTTCTAAAATCTAACTTATTTTAATAAAGTAAACCACGCAATACAATGGCAAGGAAAGGTAACAGGGTGCAGGTGATTTTGGAATGTACAGAGCATAAGACCAGTGGTCAGCCCGGTACAAGCCGTTACATCACTACCAAAAACAAGAAAAACACACCAGAGCGTGTGGAGTTAAAGAAGTATAACCCGATTTTGAAAAAAGTAACTGTTCATAAAGAAATCAAATAATCATGGCAAAAGCAGCTAAAACCGCGATCAAGACCAAAGACCAGAAAGCAGCAGCAGAAGCAAAAAACTGGACAAAAGTGATTAAGGCTGTCCGCAGCCCTAAATCCGGTGCATACACTTTTAAAGAGCAAATCGTGCACAAGGATAAGATCAAAGATTTCTTATCAGAGAAATAACCGGTACTATCGTATAAAATATTCAAAAAGCTTTCCTGTTTGCATGGAAGGCTTTTTGTATTTAAGATAGAATTTGAAAATAGGCCAATTTGAAAATTTGAAAATGATTTCAGATTTTCAATCGTAAGTTCATTTTCTCCCGCCTGGGCGGGATCACATTTTCAAATTAACTAAATGAGTTTCTTTCAATTATGGATAATTCATTTTTGTGCATCTCTGTTTTAAGCCAAAACTAAAACAAACAATATGCACAGTAAATTCCTTCTATTTATTATTGCTGTATTATTTTTCGGATGTAAGGTGCCGGAATCGGGTATCGTGGGTAAATATATTGACATAGAAAGAGATGACACACTTAATATAAAGGCCGACAAAACCTATGAATTTGAAGAGAAATTGAGAAATGGAGAACATGGCTGGAATACAGGTAACTGGGATATTAGTAAAAAAAACATTTCTTTTACGAATACCACACCCATACCCGTTGTAGGATTTAAATTGCGTATTACTAAAATTGGTGAGAGTGAAGTGCCCCTGCAGCTTGAGTTTGTAGTGAACGAAGCTAAAAAAAGAGTGCAATTTTCTGACATGAGGGTATTATATAAAAAAGTCGGGATAGATAATGCTCTTTTGAGCGCTGTTTCAAATAGGATACTGATAAAAACTTTTAATTTTGATTCGATTGTAGTAAAAATCCCGTACTTCCCGTTTATTGAATTTAAAAAGGAAAAATTTGATCAAAACGGAATATACCGGATAGTAATTTACCCGGCAGAACGTTTATACGAATTGGATAAGTTCTCATATAAGTATCGTAATGGGGCGCTTATTAACCGTTCAGAAGGCATACGATATCGAAGGACTAATTAAAAGTAGTAGTTATTACGAATGAGGTTGGGCATAGAATTTGAAAATGGGGTAATTTGAAAATGAGTTCAGATTTTTCCTGTGTGCTTCATTTTCAAATTTTCAAATTTTCAAATTTTCAAATTCTTCAAATGAGTTTCTTAGGAAAATTATTCGGCAGGCAGGAAAAAGAAAGCTTAGACCAGGGATTGCAAAAGACCAAGGAAGGATTCTTTGCCAAAATTACCAAGGCCATTGCCGGTAAAAGCACCGTTGATGAAGAAGTGCTGGATAACCTGGAAGAAGCATTGGTTAGTGCCGATGTGGGCATAGAAACCACCATCAAAATTATTGAGCAGGTAGAGAAAAGAGTTAAGCAGGATAAATATGTAAATGCCGAAGAACTCAATAAAATTCTGCAGGAAGAGATAGAAGCGATGCTGGTTGATGCAGCAGAACAATCCTACAAAGACTTTGGTATCCCCGAAGGGAAAAAACCTTACGTGATATTGGTTGTTGGGGTGAATGGTGTTGGCAAAACCACTACCATTGGTAAACTGGCACATAATTATAAGAAAGCCGGCAAAAATGTGATACTTGGTGCGGCTGATACTTTTAGGGCCGCAGCGGTAGACCAGCTTACCATCTGGAGCGAGCGGGTGGGCGTACCTATTGTTAAGCAGGCCATGGGCTCAGACCCCAGCGCTGTTGCTTACGATACAGTGGCCAGTGCGGTAGCCAAACAGGCCGATGTTGCCATTATTGATACCGCGGGCAGGCTGCACAACAAGGCCCACCTGATGGAAGAACTGAGCAAGATCAAAAGAGCCATACAGAAAATTGTTCCCGGCGCACCACACGAGGTAATGCTGGTATTGGATGGATCAACCGGTCAGAATGCACTGGAGCAGGCCAAACAGTTTACCGCCACCACTGAAGTATCCGCCATTTCCATTACAAAGTTAGACGGAACGGCTAAAGGCGGTGTGGTGCTGGCTATTGCCAATCAATTTAAAATCCCCGTAAAATATATCGGCGTAGGCGAGAAAATAGATGACCTGATCATCTTTGATAAGCATGAGTTTGTAGATAGTTTGTTCTCGCTGAAGCAATAGCGTGAGTGGTGAGTGGTCAGTAGTGAGTAGTCAGGCATTTTTTTTAATCTCACCACTCACCACTCACCACTCACCACTCACCACTCACCACTCACCACTCACAATAAACAGTTTTTTTCTAAACGTCAACAGCGTATAACTAAGGGCCTTTAGAAAGTATACCGTATTCCCAATCCGCCCCAGCCACCTTCAAAATAATTATACCCGATCAGGTTGAAAGAAGGCTGCCAGTCGAAGCTAAGATTAAGCGGGGCGCCTTTTATCTTGTAATCAAGTCCCAGAACACCGTCAACACCAATAGCCAGTCCACCATCGCGGGTAGGGTACTTGTTTTTCCACGTATCGCTCCAAACACCCACATGGCCACCGCCACCTACATACCATTTAAGTCCCTCCACACCTGCAAGGTCATTGTGTATCTCATACAGACCTGTTAGCCTGAACCCATCGGATGAAATATATCCCAGTCCTTCAATAGCGTTGTTACCGGATATAAAATGTTTTACCGTTACGGCACCAGGGTAAACTTTTACACCGAGGGCAGTTTTGTAACTGGATCCGTTATTTTGTTGAGCATGCAAATTGGTAAACGAGAGCAGAACAAATGCTGCCAGAAATAATCTTTTCATAAGAGTTTTTCAATAGTTATACAAAATCGTGCCAAAATTAAAAAGTAATTGTTCAAAGAATAGTTAAGGTTGGTATGCGGCTGCTTTTCAATTTATAATTAGGTTTGTGGCATGCATACATTTAAAGAGCTGGTAGCCGATTTTGGAGAGCGTTTCAGTGTGAGGCATTTTCCGCAAACACCTGCAACCCTTTATGAACCCGGAGAATATTTTTTATCATGGGGCGGAAAACGCATCAGGCCGGTAATGTGCCTGATGGGGAACGAATTGTTTGATACCATAAAGCCTGATGCATACAAAGTAGCAACGGCCATTGAGCTGTTTCACAACTTTACGCTTATTCACGATGATATCATGGACGAAGCGCCTTTGCGAAGGGGCATGGAAACTGTTCACATGAAGTATGGTGCCAATACCGCTTTGTTAACGGGTGATGTGATGATGATACAGGCCTATGAGTATTTAAGCGGCATTAATGCACAATACCTGCCACGCATTATTCAACTGTTCAACAAAACCGCAAGAGAAGTTTGTGAGGGCCAGCAATTAGATATTGATTTTGAAAGAATGCCCAGCGTTTCTCCCGATGCATATATAGAAATGATCAGTCTGAAAACCTCTGTATTACTTGCCGCCAGCCTGGAAATGGGCGCCATTTTAGGTGGTGCCAGTGAGGGTAATTGCCGTCATATGTATGAGTTTGGCAAGAATCTTGGCATCGCTTTCCAGATTCAGGATGATTACTTAGATGCTTTTGGCGACCCGGAAAAATTTGGTAAAGAAGTAGGAGGCGATATCCGTCAGAATAAAAAAACATTTCTTCTCCTGCATGCGCTGGAAGTAGCAGATGCGGATCAGAAAAAATTATTACAGCAATTGCTGAACAGTAACCCGCCTGATAAGGTAGAGCAGGTGCTTGACATCTTCAAACACTGCGGTGTTGACGAATGGGCGAAAGAATTAAAAGATAAATACCTGCAAACAGCGCTCTCGCATTTAACTGATATTGCAGTCGTATCGGCACGCAAAAAACCGTTGGAAGAACTGGCTGCATTTTTGATTCAGCGGGAGTACTAGAGGTGGTTAAAATAGTTAAAAGGAGTTAAAAGGGTTAAAATGGGTAAAGTGTGGGTAAAGGTTTAAAGAGGTTAAATTCGCTAAATGAGGATTATCCCTAACTTTTAACTACTTTAACCTCTTTTAACTCTTTTAACCACTTTAACTACCTTAACCACTTAATCACCCCAAACTAACTATACATGTCTGATTCTCTGTTCAGAAAAAAATCGATAGATAAAATTGTTGCGGATGCTGATGCCGGGTTAAGCGATGGTCATGACGGCGGCGGTTTGCGGAAGGTATTGGGCGTGCGCGACCTGACATTTATGGGTATTGCGGCCGTAATTGGTGCAGGTATTTTTTCAACCATTGGCACGGCTGCTTTTAATGGCGGTCCGGGCATTGTATTTCTGTTTTTAATTACTGCGGTTACCTGCGGATTCAGTGCCTTGTGTTATGCAGAATTTGCCAGCAGGGTGCCTATAGCCGGAAGTGCTTATACTTACGCGTATGTGTCTTTTGGAGAATTAGTTGCATGGATCATTGGCTGGGCGCTGATACTGGAATACGCTATCGGTAATATTGTAGTGGCTATTAGCTGGAGCGGCTATTTTAATAATTTGCTGGAAGGCTTTCATATTGGTTTGCCGGGATGGCTGGCAACCAATCCATCTAATGCAAGAGTAGGCTATGAAGAAGCTATGAAAGGATTGGCTAATGGACAGGCATTGGAAACGCTTACCAAAAATGCCAAACTGGGATACGATGCAATCATGCATGCACCGGTAATAGGGGGTTGGAAACTGATCATTAATCTTCCTGCATTGTTTATTGTATTCCTCATTACCGTGCTGGCATATATTGGTATTAAAGAAAGTAAAAAGAGCACCAACTTTATGGTGATATTCAAGATCATTGTGATCATTTTTGTGATCGTGATCGGGTTCTTTTATGTGGATACCAAAAACTGGGATCCTTTTCTGCCCAATGGTTTTGGTGGTGTGCTGGCAGGTGTATCGGCTGTGTTCTATGCCTATATTGGGTTTGATGCCATATCAACCACCGCGGAAGAATGTAAGAATCCGCAGCGTGACCTGCCAAGGGGCATGATCTATTCTTTATTGATCTGTACAGGATTGTATATCCTCATTGCATTGGTATTAACAGGAATGGTTCATTTCAGCGAATTGAAAGTAGACGATCCGTTGGCCTATGTTTTTCAGAAAGTACACCTGAATAAAATCGGTTACATCGTATCCATCAGCGCTGTAGTGGCTACCACCAGCGTATTACTTGTTTTTCAACTGGGCCAGCCAAGAATATGGATGAGCATGAGTCGCGATGGCTTACTGCCCAGACGTTTCTCAAAAGTGCATCCTAAATTTCATACACCTTCTTTTGCCACAGTGGTTACGGGCTTCCTGGTTGGTATCCCGGCTTTATTTGTATCGAGCAGTACTATGACAGACCTGACCAGCATAGGCACCTTATTTGCATTTGTATTGGTGTGTTTTGGCGTATTGGTATTACCTAAGATTGCAAGAGATAAAGGAAACAGCGCTTTTCAGTTGCCCTATATTAATGGGAAGTATGCCATACCATTGATTGTTTTTATTGTAGCCTTTTTGTTCAGAACCCGTATCAGCGATGCGTTAACCAATATTACTTCTGAAGGTTACCAGGAAATATTATTCCTTGTATTTATGGTGATTGCTATTGTTACCGGCGTAAAAAGTTTTATTGGCAGCTATTCAGTAATCCCTGTTATAGGCGCGCTTAGTTGTTTATACCTGATGATTGAAATACCTGCCATCAGTTGGCTTTGGTTCTTTGTATGGATGGGGCTGGGACTCACCATCTACTTCCTGTATGGTAGAAAAAGAAGCAAGCTGGCGGGACAATAGCCATCAATTTTCGCGCAAAGACGCAAAGGCGTGGTATTTAGACAAATTGCGCCTTTGCGTCCTTGCGTGCTTTTTTATCGCCTCAAACAATTGTAATTTTGCCGCATGAAATACCAGGTTGGAGATGAAATAATAGTACTGCTGAGTAATGAAGAAGGCAGGGTGGTGGAGATCATGAATGATAAAATGGTGATGATTGAAGTAAGGGGTGTGAAGTTCCCTGCGTACATGGATCAGATTGATTTCCCTTATTTCAAACGGTTTACCGAAAAGAAACTGTTTCCTGAAAAAAAAGCGGAACAAAAAATATATATCGATCAGGTACCCAAAGAAAAACCGCAACCCAACCGCATAAAAGTTGCCGACGGGGTATGGCTTTCTTTTATCCCCAAATTTTCGCTTGATGATTTTAATGATGAAGTGGTTGATCTGCTGAAAATTCATCTCGTTAATCAAACCAGTCTTTCTTACCAGTTTACGTATACGCAACAGTTTCTTGGAGACACATCTTTTGAATTAACCAGCAGTATAGATGCTTTCCATGATTTTTACCTGCACGATATTCCGTTTGAAACGGTGAACGACAGTCCTTCTTTTTCTTTTGATTTTTCACTCACACATCCCGATAAAAAGAAGGCGCCGCATTTTGAAGCATCGCTCAAATTAAAACCCAAACAGGTTTTTCAGAAGATAGAGGAGATGAAAGAAAATAATACGCCAACCCTTTCGTATCAACTCTTCACCGCATACCCCGCAAAATCTGATGAGCCATATTTTGAATTGGGTTCCCTGGCTGCAAAAGGTTTTAAGATCTATGATGCATCCAAAGGCAGGCAGCATTTAGAGCCTGCAAGAACAGTGGTTGACCTGCATATTGAAAAACTTTCCAACAATTGGGAGCATCTGAGCAATATAGAAATTATGGGTATACAGTTAAGTGAATTTGAAAAGTGGTTCGATCTCGCAGTTGCCCATCATCAGCCTTCTTTAATAGTAATACATGGAGTTGGGGAAGGCAGGTTAAGAGATGAAATACACGATATTCTTAAAACCAGGCGGGAAGTAAAAAACTTCATCAATCAATTTGATCCGAGGTTTGGATATGGAGCTACAGAAATATTCTTCAAATAATTGGTGGATAATGGATTGGCGAATTAGCGGATTGCGGATTAGCGGATTTTGATTGATAAACTGAATACTATAAGCTAACCTATTGTGCTATTATAGTTGTCAGTTATCATTATTGAAACATTGCCCGAAAGGCTATATAATGACTCTGCGTAAACTCTTTTACTCTGCGGCTCAGCGGTGAAAGTCCCTTGCTTAATTGCCAGCCTGCTTTAATCAACTGATTCAATTCACCGCAGAGAACAGGAGATGCAGCATAAACGCAGAGATTTCCCCCCCAATTGACGTTTTTAATAGCACAGCACACTATAATCTATCAATCCGCAATGCGCCAATCCGCAATGCGCCAATCCGTAATCCGCTAATCCGTAATCCGCCAATCCCGCGAGAACCGTATATTTGTATTTGCTACAAACCCGAGCTATCGCTCTCCTGTTTAACCGGGAGGGAGGAAAGTCCGGACAGCGCAGAGCAACCCACCGGTTAAGCGCCGGCTTCCCGCAGCAATGCGGGAACGAGATAGTGCCACAGAAAATAACTACTTCCGATGCAAGTTGGGAGAAAAGGTGAAAATGTGAGGTAAAAGCTCACGGTAACGGTTGGTAACAATCGTAACGGGTAAACCTTGGGTGCTGTAATGCCATGTATAGGGTCGTTTGAGGGCTGCTCGCCCGAGTTCCGGTGTAAACCGGCCACGTTCCAGGGTAGGCAGCAAGATCCCGCCAGTAATGACGGGGCCAGATAAATGATAGTTTAGAAACAGAATCCGGCTTATGAGGTTTGTAGCTTTTTCGTGAGACGTGAATCGTGAGTGGTGAGTGGTCAGTAGTATTCCGGCCATTGACCATTCACAATTCACCATTCACAATTCACCACTGACTACTCACCACTCCCGCTAATTATAACGCCCCCCTGCCGATATAATCGGTAACTTTAGCTTTCTCAATCAGTTCTATGAGTATCACGATTAACCGCAAGCCGGTTCACTTTTTAAGTGATCCTAAACGTGTCATAGCAAGATTTTTTTACCCGGGGCCAGAGACACGCATCCTGTCTATTATACAGAAAGTAAAAGATATGCCCGATGAAGCGGCCAAACTTACTTTAAACCAGTCGCTACGCGATTTTTCTTCACGGCATCGAAATATCACCAAAGTATTTCTAAAACATTTTAACAGGGCCGCCACTTTATTGGGCAACCGTGGCGGCGACATGGAGCATTTATCGCATAATAAACGCCTGCTGATCGGCGCTTATTTTTCTTCAGAATATAGCATTGAGTCTGCTGCATTCTTTAATCCATCAATTGTTGAAGACCCTGATCAGAGTGGGTTGCAGGCAGGACAAAAAAGAGTGATCATGAGTTTTCGTGCAACAGGCGAGGGGCATATTTCATCAATTGTTTTTCGTGGCGGGGTGCTTGATGCAAATAATAACCTGACAACCAAACCAACAGGCAGATTGATAGATGAAGCGGAGGTTGTTAAAAATCATATTTATCAGAAAGCTACATTCGGAGATAAATTAATTGAGATGCACGCAGACCAGCCCATTGTAAAAATTGTGCTGGAGAAACTGGGCGAAGAATTTGATTACAACGAACTAAATCATGCAATCGAACAAACAAAACGTGATTTGAACCCTGATGAAATGCAATTGAAAATATTGCAAACGATCAGTTGGTTGGCGGCTTCACATTACGAGATCAGTTTTTCACTGGATACAGGTATTTCAGACCGTGTTATTTTCCCTATCGCTTCTGCAGAGAGCAATGGCATTGAAGATGCCCGTTTTATGAAGTTTACCGATGATGATGGAACAGAACGCTATTATGCCACCTACACAGCGTATAATGGGTTCTCTATTATGCCGAAACTGATTGAAACAAAAGATTTTTACCAGTTTAAGATCATGCCCATAAACGGTGAGAACGCCCAGAATAAAGGGATGGCTATTTTTCCAAGGAAGATCAACGGGAAATACGCGATGCTCTCAAGAATAGATGGCATCAACAATTACATCATGTACTCGGATGATATTAATTTGTGGGGAGAGGCTGTAAAAATACAGGAACCTCAGTTTCCGTGGGAGTTTATACAGGTAGGTAATTGCGGTTCTCCTATCGAAACAAAACATGGGTGGCTGGTGATCACACATGGTGTGGGTACGATGCGCAAATATTGCATTGGCGCGATGCTGCTCGATCTGCACGATCCTACTAAAGTGATCGGTGAATTGTCGGAACCTTTGCTAATGCCCAATGAAGAAGAAAGAGAGGGATATGTACCCAATGTGGTTTATTCATGCGGTTCTATCATCAATAATAATGAACTGATACTTCCTTATGCCATGTCTGATACGGCTTCTACTTATGCAACTATTCAATTAGATGAATTGCTGGATCAACTGATACCGTCTGCGCTTATTTCAAAACAACCAGGGCAGCCGGTTCGTGGAAATATACTGGTGGTGGAAGATGAAGTGATCACACAGGCCATGATCTCAAAAATGCTGAAAGATGAAAATTACCAGGTGGAAATTGCGCCGGATGGGGTGGTAGCTTTGATGGAATTAGGACGCAAAAAATTTGACCTGATCTTATCAGATATTTCTATGCCTAATTTTGACGGGTATCAGTTACTCAGTTTTATTAAAACGAATAAGATCAACATTCCGGTTGTTTTTCTTGCGGGGCATACAAGTGAAGCGAGTAAACAAAAGGGACTTACACTTGGTGCGGTGGCATATGTTGATAAACCTATTATCGCGAAAGACCTGCTATCAACCGTAAGTAATATTCTCAACTGAGAGAATGGCTTCTTTGGCCGGCATTTCTGCTTCAAAATAAGACGCTGCCATTAACCAGGCAAGGTGATAGGCAATAGTACTCTCTGCACCCTGGTTGCGGTTAATGCTGAATGATTCTATTCCGTCATTACAGCCACAGGTATCCACATCATATAATGGCAGATCAAGATCATTATAGCCGAGGAACCATTTGAATGAGGTTCTGATTTTTTCGGCAGTCTGTTTATTCTTTCTTAATTGAAATATGCTGTGATACAGCACCACCATAGCTAATGCATCAATTGGCTGCTGGGCAAACATTTCATAGTCCTCATCCATCGTTAGCCACCGGTTGTTCCCTATCAGGGATAAATAATTGTTGATAAAGCATTTTGATTCAAGGCAAGCGGTACTTGCATCGGCGGTTTTTATAAATCTATCAATGCCTGTTAACTCGTAAGCCTTGTACAATGAGGCTGGTAATAAGCCGTTATCATACGTCATGATAGATTCAAACCAATGCCAGTTCTCTTTTGAATAAACGTCAAACTCGTCACATAATTTGTTTGCGAGGCCGGTAATAAGTTTGATAAACCTGTCCTGATCGGGAAACCGGTTAACATAGTGGTATAATCCTGCAATAGTGTTGGCATATCCGCGAACATGACAGAGTTGATCTACCTGGTTGATCGATTTATGAAACAGGTCCATACCCAGTTGAAACAGGTTGTCGTTGGGTGCAAAGCGTATCAGGTATCCCAAAGCCCAAATCGTTCTTCCAAAAGCATCTTCAGATGATTTGTTTTCGAAGATGGTGTGCGCATAGGTCATAAAATTATCGAAGCTTCCATCTTTATGCTGCATATGGTTAATATAGGCCAGGTACCTGGTGATCAGTGCCAGGTATTTCGGATCTTTAAACTGTTGAAATGCCATGATGCTTAACAATAATGCACGGGCATTATCATCAAGGCAATAACCTGTTTTATAATTTGGCGTACAGCCATGCGCATGTTGCAGGATGCCTGTATTATCTGTCATGCGGATAATATGCTGCGGATTAAAAGGGTAATCTATTAACTGATATTGTTCTTCCAGATGCGTTTCATTATGAACAGCCAGCTTATTGATTTTGATGAATATATCGATATACGCTTTGCCAACAAGGGGCCAGGCAATGGTGCAGCCATACCGGTAAGCTTTTTGCTGCATGATGCTTAGTTTTTCAGGCTCGTCAAGCAATTCGTTGATCTGCGCAGAGAGCGCCTCTGTATCACCAAACTCAAAAAGTCCGCCACGGCCATCCTGTAATATTTCTTCGGCATGCCAGTAAGGCGTGGATAAAACAGCACAGCCACCGGCTAATCCATAACACAATGTGCCACTGGTGATCTGGGCTTTGTTATGATAAGGAGTAACATAAATATCAGCCGCTAACAGGCAGGAAACAAGTTGTGCCTCATTTACGTATTCATCAATAAACTGCACATGGTTTGATAGCTCCATCCTGTTTACCATATCGGTTAGCCATTCGCGGTATTCCTCACCTGCATACCGTATCACATGCGGATGGGTTTTGCCCATCACCACATATAAAACATCCGGATGTTTTTCTACAATTGTTGGGAGTGCTTTGATGGCTGTTTCAATTCCTTTGCTGCGGCCAATCAATCCAAACGTAAGAATCACTTTGCGGCCTTCCCAGTTTTTAGGTGCTGCGGGAATACCGGGTTTCATCAATTCAAAATCGGGAACACCATGTTCGATATAAAATATTTTTGAAGCGGGTACCTCAAACACTTCTTTTAAAAAATCTATCGCCAGTTTACTCATTACCACAACGGCAGATGAGTAAACAGCTATTCTTTTTAAAACTTCTTTCTGGTGAAAATTCGGTTTTTGTAAAACAGAATGAAAGGTAGTAAGCACGGGAATTTTCAGGAGGCGCAACAGAGAGATCAGTAATAGTCCGCTATTGCCGCCGAATATGCCGTATTCGTGTTCAACCAAACAAATATCGGCTCCGGATTGGTTGATGTATGCGGCAGCTTCCAGGTAATCGTTTTTATCCTGATCGCGGATGGTTTTGGTTACGATGGGAGGGTACCCGTAGGTTTGCCCGGAATCATTCATGGCAATCACTTCAATAGCTACCTCTATCGATTGTGCCAGCGCAGCTTTTTGTATCGCTATTACCAGGTTCTCGGTAAAAGTGGCAATGCCGCATTGGCGGGGAGGATAATTACCTATACAGATTATTTTCATAGATCCGGTATTTTACATTCACAATACGGTGCAACTCAAAAGCAATCAGTATACACGGGCAGTTAGCGGGTAATTTGTAACTGAGGGTGCAGCAAAACGGGGGAGAAACAGGCAAATGTAAAACAGGAAGTACAAAAAAGGGCTGACGGCCATCACCCTGAAAACTGCCTTTCGTTTGATATTGAAAGGGATTTACCCCCATTCCCTTAAATTTGCCGTTATGACACAAGAGCAGCTTAAAGTTTTGAGGGACCGTACCGTTGTCCTGAGGAGGTTTCTTTGACGTTGAGAACCGCACATATAAAGTAGAAACAGACCGTCAACTCTCTCTTTCGCCTGGTTTTTGGGATGATAATACCCGCGCCACGGCTATCATGAAAGAAATTAAGGTAAATGAATATTGGCTCAAACTGTACCAGCAGTTAGAAACGGCTGTGGAAGATTTTGCCGTATTATTTGATTTCTGGAAGGCCGGCGATGCTACCGAAGAAGAGGTAAAAGAAGCCTATGATAATGCCCTGAACCAGATTGAAGATGCTGAGTTTAAAAGCACTTTGAATAAACCGGAGGATGAATTACCCGCAGTACTGCAGATCAACCCCGGGGCCGGTGGAACCGAGAGCCAGGACTGGGCCGAAATGCTCTTGCGTATGTACCGCATGTATGGTGACAAGCAGGGCTGGAAAGTTACGGAGATAGATTACCAGGAAGGCGATGGCGCCGGTATTAAAAGCGCCACTTTGCAGTTTGATGGTGATTTTGCCTATGGCTTTTTAAAAGCAGAGAGCGGGGTACACCGGTTGGTTCGTATCTCACCTTTCGACAGTAATGCAAGAAGGCATACTTCTTTTGCCTCGGTATATGTTTATCCTTTGATTGACGACAGTATAGAGATCAACGTAAACCCCAGCGACCTTGAATGGGCTTTTTACCGAAGTGGCGGTAGTGGCGGGCAGAATGTGAACAAGGTAGAAACGGCCGTGCGCTTAAAACATATACCCAGCGGCTTTATTGTAGAATGCCAGCAGGCCAGAACCCAGGGAGAAAACCGGGAACTTGCGATGAAGATGCTGAAGAGCCGTTTGTATGAAGAAGAGCTTCGCAAACGACAGGAAGCGCTCAATGCCAGCAACGCCAATAAAAAGAAAATAGAATGGGGCAGCCAGATACGCAGTTACGTGTTCCATCCATATAAAATGATCAAAGACCACCGCACCGATTATGAAGTAGGTAACGTAGGCCCGGTGATGGATGGAGAACTGGATGGATTTATTAAGGCGTATTTGATGATGGAGAAGGAGAATAATTAATAATTAGTAGTTAGTAATTAGCCTGTTGGCGGAGTTGATTTGGGAAAGAGTGCTGCTGGTTAAATGTGTTTTGGGGGTGTTTAGCGAGTCGTTGTTTTTTGTTTGTCATTAACATATTCTAAAATGTCACCTGGCTGGCAATCCAATACATTACAAATTGTCTCCAATGTGCTAAATCTAATTGCCTTCGCTTTTCCTGTCTTTAAAATAGAAAGGTTCGATAAAGTCAGCCCAACTTTTTCAGAAAGTTCATTCAGTGACATCTTTCGCTTTGCCATCATCACATCTAAGTTTACAATGATTGCCATACCTTATACAGTTAAATCATTTTCGTTTTGAATGTCAACTCCCTTTTTGAAAATAGTCGCAATAATATAAATTATAGCCCCCATTAAAATAAAGGCTTGACTGTCTGCCCAAAATTGGTTTAAGCTGTCGGTGACATAACCGTGATGCATTAAATTTTTAGTTAATTGTCTGGCGATGTAACTTAACAGTCCAATTGAAAGAGTGTAATAACTAATATGTGAAATTTGTCTCGCAACAAAAGTGTTAAACGGTTTTGATAAATTCATTTTGTGCATCAGTCTGATAACTATGTAAAATAGGCAAGCTTTTAAAATTGAAATGGTTAGAACAAAGCTATAGATGCCGAAAAAAGCCAATCTACTGCCTTTATACATTTCAGTTAAGTCCAACTTTTGATAAAGATTTTGGACAAATTCAGGCTTATACTGACTGAAAAAGAAATTTACTATCAAGCCCCCGGCTTCAATACACAGGCCGACAAAGATGAGCCAAGCCACAATATATAAGCCCCAAAATACGAAGTTGTTTGTTTTTGACATGTTTGCTGAATTTTAAATTGATATCACAAACATAATAAATATTTATTGATAAACAATAAATTTATGTCTTTTTTCAAAAAATATTTTCAAACCCTCAAAAGATTGGGCTAAGTCCTTAATTATTTGAGATTTGTTATTGAGTGTACAAGTCCGAATATGAAGGGTAGTTTTATTGGGGATGTAATTAATTGGAGTTTCGGTGTCTTTTTACAATGACCGCTAACGGTCAAGGCTTAAAACAGTTGGGGAATACACATCCGTCGCCCACGGCTATCTATCGCTGAATGAAGCTACAAAAGATCATGATATATTCTAAGGCCGCTCAGAATTCCTTCAGCCGGAATTGATGCTGGGATATTTGTTGTAGTTGAAGAACGTTATTCGTTAGCTCCAATCGCTATATGCTTTGTTAGCCGCATGTGCTATTAGTAGCTTTGAATTAGAACATCTGTTGGGATATTGAGTGTGTCGTGTAAATTTCTGATCATTTCAAGTGTAAGTTTTCTTTTCTTGTTAAGGATCTCACTTGCTCTGCTTTTCAGTCCAACTACAGTAGCCAAATCCGATTGACTGTAGCCTAATTGCTCCATACGGAATTTTATAGCTTCAATTGGATCTGGAAATTCGATAGGGTAGTGGTTTTTTTCGTAAGTGTCAATCAAAATACCGAGTATTTCCAGTTCATCACCTTCGGTAGAACCTGGTTTTGCATCAAATATTCTCTCCAGTCTCAGGAGAGCATTTTGATAGTCCTTCTTAGTTTTTATAGGTCTTAGAGTCATGGCTTTAAATTGTAGTTGCATCAATCTTATCGTATTGTGCGTGTGTGCCGATAAAACGAATCCAAATCATTTGATAATGATAATTGAGTTTAATGATTAATCTGTAATTATTCCCTTTAATATTAAAGACGATTCGATTGTTCTCCAAAATGCTGGCCGATGGGTAGTCCCTTTTTATTTCGTTTGGGTTTTTCCAGGTTGCATCCTCCGCCTCGTTATACCATGACTTTAATTGCTGTTCGCAGTCCGGATGTTTTAACCAAAAGTCTCGTAATATTTTCCTGGCAATTACCCTCAATATTTAATTTTAATCAAAGATAATGAAAGTTCCCAAAATGGGAAATATATTTTGAAGGAGTAAACCTCTCAGGCATTGCGGCTAACGATCTTTGGCGCTTTGTGAACCGGCGACTTGAGAAATGGTGCAAATGGAACAAACGAATGAGCCTGCGCAAAAGCCGCAGGTGGCTGAACACGTTGTATAAAATGCAACCCAGCCTGTTTGCCCATTGGAGTGTATGCCCAGCTTATTAATTGAAAGAAGCATCTTGAAGAGCCGTATGAATCGAGAGGTTCACGTACGGTTCTGTGAGGAGCAGGGGGTGAAATTCCCCTTGCTTACTCGACTGTGCGCCGTTTTACTTCTCCGTGGGAATAACAGCTATGATTCTTCGAAGCGTTTTATCATCAATAGAATCAAATTCCGCTTTATCATAAATAGTAAGAAGATAAATTTCTTTTTGCGGAGTAATTACATAAGTGATAATTCTGGCGCCGCCGCTTTTAACTTTCCCTTTGCTTTTTATGGAAACCCGAATTTTATAAGTGTCATTACCTAATGCAGTTCCTTGTGTTGGTTCAATAGAAAGTGATTCTGATAATTCAGATAATTCAATTTTGAGAGAAGGATATTTTTTGATTAACCGTTTGCCTCCTTTTTGAATTTGTCAACCGGTATTACTTTATAAGTCATTTAGAAAATCAGTTAAAGTCTGTTTTTTGGCTTTTGATTTTCTTAAAGTGTCAACTTGTTTAAAAGCGACTTTGAGATCAGATTTGAGTTTAAGCACTTGCTCAGATTTACGAATATGAGAAAGAACCTTTTCCCATTCGCTAACAGGCATTTGAACGGCTTGTGGCTTTCCGTTCATATCGCTTACATATTGAAGTGCTATTTTCATGGTTTCAAAATTAATGAATTTCAGGAATAGTTGGAATCTTTCACCTGAAACGAAAAAATGGCGCATAACGAGCAGGTATTTGCGAAGGCTGGGGAATAGAATTCCGTCAGCCCGGCTACCTGAAGCTAAATTTATAATGCCGGTAAACCTGTTAAAACGCTGTTGCGCCGTTGCCCTTGCTGCAAAACCGGAACTCTGGTAACCATAGAAGTTTTTGGCCAGCGGGGACCACCCGGTAAATATTTACGGGCAAAGCAACCTGTTCCTGTTGGTTAAAACAGCGGGTAGGGGAAGGTATGTACCTGCCATATGAAAATGTAGTTGATGTAAAGGCAACAGGCATCATTAGCCTCTCAACAAAACAAAAAACAGGCGCTTAGCCTGTTTGCCATCTCTATACCATCTTTCGATAACTCCATACAGTCACTCCACTCATAACCGGTTCCGTTCAACAGGGGTTTCATTGTTCGCCCGTTGGGCGCAACGAAACCTTAGTTATTGTATGTTCGCCCTATCTCCGCTGTCATCTATAATGTGGGTCTGTGTCCAACCGTAGAGTGTTGCCTATGCGTTGGCACAAGGCAGGCTCTTTTGCAAGGTTAGCTTTTGTGTGTCGGCTTTGTGTGCCTTGCAAATGTGCCTGGCTTGGTGCGTCGGCTAAAGTATTTTAGTGTTTCCTTTAGTCGTTAAGCCAATGCTTCGTTTAATTTTACTTCAAAGTCAGGTATAGAAAATAGAAATTCAAAGTATGAGTGTCGCAACATTCCAAATGGAGCAATTAGTTTTTGATATTCTGCATCTTCAATTATTTCACTCCTGAAAGCAGCAAATGAAGTTCCTTTGCTTAATTCTCTTTTATACCTCATTACCAATTCATCATACCATTCGGTTTGATAGCGCAAAACGTTTTCAGTGTATCGCCTTTTGATGTGAAAGATTTCATCCCATGAAGTTAGTCGTGGGTCTGCATTTCCTGCAAGAGAAATTGTATAGTTCCAGTTAATATCGTAAAGAAGTGTTTTAAAATTAGCTGGGTTATATTTCTGTGTTGGAGTTACGGTAATCGTAAGCTGGTCACATTGATAAGTTGTGTCAAGCGGATAAAATACTTGTCGTCTGGCTGCACCACTATAAAGAGTGTCCGTAGTTTTTTTTTCATCACTATTGCATTCATGACAAATCGGAAAAAGGTTTTTAAAGTTGATAGAGATGAATGGGTAAAATGCCTTCGGAATGTAATGGTCATAAGCATCACGGTTGATACTTTCGGATGTCTTCAATTTATTTAAACCACAAAATGGACAAACTAATGCTCTTTGATGTGCTGCTGAAAGAAAGGAAATAAAATGTTCCTGAACTGTTCCGCAATCAGCCTCAAGTAAATCATTCAATGGAAAATCTTCCCAAAGTTTGGTTAGAAAATTTTTGAGAAGCTCTCTGATTCCATTTGGTAAAGCATCATACTTTACTGGTAATACTGTGATGTCCCCACAAATATTTTCAATGTTTGCGTTTGCAGCGAACGCTTGTTGCACTTGCAATTTTTCAGCACCACTCAAAGCATGATAAGCACCTGTGATTGCTGATAAGTTATTTTTCAAAGAAACTCTTGAACGGTTTACAATCGGAATAAATGCTGCCTGCAGCAAAACATTTTCATCATACACTGCCAAATTATTTGCGAACAGTTGTTCAAAGAAGTGAACAATGTTTGCATGAAATCTTTCAATGCGATGCGGTAAATGTTTATAAGTGTAAATCATTTTTTATCGTCAAGGTCTTTTTCAATTTGTCTTAGCAAACTATATAGGTCAAATTTCTCAATGCTTTCACCAAAGTCAACAAGTTTCGCCTTTGTTTCTTCTATCTTGGCTCTCATCGCTTCGGGTGTTTTCAATTCTTTCAAAGCGTTTCTTAATTCATCTAAATCAAAATTTGATAAATCAGAAATAGAAATTCTCCTGTCAAAAATTTCCTGCAAAAGCAAACTCACTGACGCACCATAAGTTTCTACTTTAGGATTTATATAAGTTACTTCGCCTTTCACCTTATCAAATTTGTAAACATCTTCCCTCATGCTGTCACTTACTACAAAAGGAGAGTGTGTCGTAATAATGATTTCCTGCTCTCTCACCGCTTCGGCTTTCCCTTTTGAATCAAAACTGTAAGCTGTAACATGATTTAGCATTTCAATCATCTTTGCTCTCCATACAGGATTAAAGTGTGTGTCGGGTTCATCAAGTAGGAACAGACAGCCGGCTTGTTCCATCATCAGCACCGAGCCAATTACTTCGTTGAACTGGTGTTCTCCGTCTGAAAGTCCTTTGTAGTAAATCGTCTTTGCAGGTTTCCCATCTTCCACAATTTTATTCATATTGATTTTCTCAATTCTGAAAATCAATCTTGATGGGTCTGGTTTGGGCAACTCATCTGAAATGTTTAAAGACTTATGTGCTTTCAAAATCAAACCTCTTGTGTCAACAGGAACAAGATGTAAATTCAAATTATCTAAATCATAAAACACTTTGAATAACTCGAAAGAGGTTTTGAAATGAAACTTAAATGCTTCGTGTGTTGCTGCATTAACTCTAAAATCGAAAATCAAAAAGTCCTCTCTGCCTTTCTTTCGTTCAATCCATGAAGTGGCACATAATTTTAGTTTTTGAATATTACTTTGAGTGCTTTCACTCAACGTAATTTTGTTCTTTTTGTAGTTTACTAAATTGATGGTGATTCGGAACGAATGCAAATCTTCAACCTTGAAAATATCGGTGAGATATTTAAGTTTGTCAGGACTTGCCAAAAGCATGTTAGAAACGAAAATTGAAAAATTGGAGCTGTTATCAAGAAAGAACATGCGGTCATTTTCAAATAGATTTCTATTTGCCTTTGATTTATTCTTTTCAACTTCTTTGAAATAATGATAGCGAATTTTGTAAAAAGGATTGCTCAATAGTTCGTTTTGCCCTGATGTGTAAGCAATCACTTTCTTGGGCAGTAAATTTTCTGTTCCTTTTTCAATTCGTTCAAACTTGCTATTTGCATTTTCATAAACCCTGCACTGGAATTCAGGCAACTCTCCGGGATATTTTACGATTCGGACATGATTGTGATAATCTGTAATGTCCATTTTGGGCAGGTCTTCAGTAATAAAATAATCCGAACCTGAGTAAGTTTCAAAACTCCATTCTTTCACATCTTTCGGAACTATGTATTCAATTTCAAAACCAATGTTTTGTGCTCTTTTTTCAGATGCATCAACAGTTTCCATGTGTAGTTTTTCCAAATAGAAAAAAATCTCTGCAAGCAATTCAAGAAAATTTGATTTGCCACTTCCGTTCAGTCCGGCAAATATTTTCGGAGTCAGACGACTTTTGCGCTGCGTTACATTAAACTGGTAAAGTTTATTGTTTGACAAACTGCGAAAATCATCGCCTAATATTTTTACACTGATTATTTTCATTTTGCAATTCGCAGGTAAACTCCTGTTCTTTCTTGTCTTGTTCTGTTTTTTATCAATTCAAAGTCTTCATCTCGCAATGTGAGATTTATATCCTCCATTTCAGGATTGTAAAACACCTGCTCCAATTTTAGAAATGGATTTTCATTATTCAAAGCAGAGAATATGAGTGTTTTTAAATCATCGGCATCGTTTGCTTTAGGATTCTTCTTTAATTCTTCCGATGAGTAGTAATCGGGAAATAAGACATGCTCATTCATAAGATAACGAACAAGCATTTCACTGGTGAAATGAAATCCAGTATAATTTTCTATAATCCAATTCGCTGCTTGTTGTGTAGAAACTTTCTCCCAAGTGAGCTTTGATTTTTTCTCATCCTTCTTTTTTATCTCAATCGGCTTTTCTGTCGGTATGAGAACTGGCTTACCTGAAACAATTCGGGTTTTGAGTTTCTCCTTCTTTTCTTCTTTTTTTTCATTTTCAAGTATAGGTTGACTTCCTTTTAAAATTCTTATCAAATTTTCCTTTTGGTCAACATCTTTTTTATGTTCACTTAATTCTTTCCGCCAAAGCATAGCCTCTTTTTCATCGGTTGCATTGGATAGACCTTGTGCTCCAATACTGCCGCCATACTCCATTAAGGCCAATTCGCCATCTATGGAGTCAATAATGTTTTGAGTGTTTATTTCCAATTCTCCCTTAAATGCTCTCTGATTAAGCGAACCATAAAGATTTTCCAACTCAATCAAACTGTTTTTGAATCGTGCTTTCAGTATTTCCGATTTCTCTACAATTTTCGAAAACTGCTTTTGTGATTCCAGTGGTGGAACTGGAATATCAATGTTCTTGATTTGCCCTAAACTTAAAAACTGTTGTGCACCTCCTGACGAATTCATTTCTAAAATTCTGTTTCTTCTGCTAGGTAGATTCAAAACATGCTCTAAATATCTTGATGTGATTAGTGTTTGATTGAGTTTCAGTAAGGCAACATTTTTCATGCTGAACTCATAGTTCACATTATTCATTGCAGCGGTTCCAAGATTTACTCCGATGTTTGTATAAAGTATATCGCCAAATTCAGGATTACATCTTCTATAAATTTCTTTGTGTACTTCTTCTGTTACATAATCTGAATTTTCAAAGTCAATAACATAGGGTCGGATGTGTTTACCGGTAATGAATTTTATCCCTTGCTTTAACCTTTCGGGTGTGTCGTGAGTTCCGTCTGTAATTTTTGAGCAAAGCGTTTCAAGTTTTTGAGAATTAGCTTTATGAAAAAACTGAAAGAACATTTTAAGAAAAGTGCTTTTCAAAATGTCATCAAGCAAATCAATACTTCCTTTGCGTTGTTTAATCAGTGATTCTGCTTTATGTAAAACAGTAGCAATTTTGATTTGTTCTGAAAGGTCTGGAACAGGAATCTGAAACTTTTCAAAAGTTGATTTTGAAAGTTCTTTAAATGTTGTACCAGTTCCTAAGTCGTTTAATTGCCTTGAGTTGTATTTTAGGATGTAATAAATATATAAGGGATAAAAGCCTTCATTTAGAATAATACTTTTGAATCCTTGATTTGTAGAAACATTTATGTCTGCAATTGCAACTAATCCAATTGGGGCACGGGACGTAAATAAAATACTTCCTTTTGGCAATAAAGTTGTAGAGCATGATTTAAAACCTGTCTCTGTAATCTTACGTTCTGTATTTGTCAGGTAAGGAGAATCCAACTGACTTATTTCTTTTGGAGTAACCCATGATATATCCCCGTCCCAATATTCTTTAACATCGGTTTTTGGAGTAGCACCTGAAATAACTCTTCCAATATCTTTTATAGTGAGTATTCTCATTTTAATATGCTTTCCAATTCTTGAATGTTTGCAAAAATATCAGTCTCCACAGATGAAAGTTTTTTCAAAATCGCTTTCGGTTCTTCATATTTCTTTTCCAAATACACTTCGTTTTTGTATTTATTCAAACTCAAATCGTAATCGTTTTCTTCAATCTCCTCTTTAGGAATAAAGAAATGCTGTTGGGTTCTATCGCTTTCTTTTTTTGGATTCCGCTTTCTATAAGAATCAAGTATTAAATGCAAATCACCAAAGTCACGAATATTGTCAGCTTTGTAAAGTGGAGTTCGTTTATCATCTAAGCTCCAACCATCACTTTTCATTTCATAAAACCAGACATTGTTCGTCTCACCACCTTTTGTAAAAATCAAAATTGCTGATGCTACACCAGCATAAGGCTTGAACACCCCGCTTGGCATACTTATAACTGCTTTCAATTCGCATTTGTCAATTAACATTTTCCGAATGTCTTTGAATGCTTTTCCTGTTCCAAACAAAACTCCCTGCGGAACTACAACTCCTGCTGTTCCACCCATGCGAAGCATTTTGTAGATGCGTTCTACAAAAAGCAATTCTGATTTTGTTGTTGATACGGTGAAAGTTTCATTCAAATCACCCTTGTCAATACTTCCTGTAAATGGCGGATTCGCCATTACAATATCATAAGCATTATCCTCATTGTAGTTTTTGCTCAATGTGTCTTTGTAATCGATTCTCGGTTGGGTAATTCCGTGCATCATCAAATTCATCAAGCCAATTCTTATCATGGTTGGGTCAATGTCAAAGCCAAAGAATGTTTCCTCGTTTAACATTGCTTTTGCTTTATCGTCAACTAACTTGTCCGCTAATGTTCCTCTTATAAAACCGTTGTCGTCTGCTTGCTTGTATGTGTCGCTTGTGAATTGTGTAATGAGATATTTGTATGCACCCAATAAGAAACCAGCAGTTCCACTTGCAGGGTCGGCAATTTTGTTTCCTAATTGGGGTTCAACTAATTCAACAATCAATTCAATTAGGTGTGTTGGAGTTCTGAACTGTCCATTCTTTCCTGACTGGCGTAATTCATCCAACAAGTATTCATAAAAATCCCCCTGTGCATCAATGAAACGATTTTCCTTTTCTAACTCTGCATAAATTTCATCAATTGTTTTTGTTGCTTCTGTCAACATTCTACCGCTTGGAATTAAGAACGCTGCGTTTGCCATGTGTTTTGTGAAGAATGAATTAACTTCTTCCAACTGCTTGATAAATGGAAAAACTTTGCTTTGCACATGCAGCAACATCTCCTCACTTGGCATTCGTGTAAAATAACTCCAACGTAAAGTTTCTTTTTGCACTGCGTTCTTCGGGTCTTTGTCGTCAACACCTGGGGGGAAATATTCTCCTGTAAAAATGGAAGTGAATTTCTCATTGAGAAAATCTGCATTGCTCACTTTGCGTTTATCTGTTTCGTCCAACTGCTTCATAAAAAGCAAGTAGGTGATTTGCTCAATAGCATTGAGAGGATTTGCAATACCCCCACTCCAGAACTTGTCCCAAAGTGCAGCAACTTTATTTTTTAATGATTGTGTAAGCATATTTTAAGCAGCTAATTTTTGTATAAATGAAATAATTTCTTCTATCTCTGGGTTTGAAAACACTCCACGAATACCGTCAGGATGAATTCTTGTGAAAGGCGCTGAAATCAAATCTCTTTTTTCTACTTCGCCTTTTTCAACCAGAAATGTTTGCAGTAAATTCAGAAAATCTAACTGACGGCTATTAAGATAACTGTGTTCAGTAATAAATTTTTCAAAAGATTTGGAAACTGATTCCGGAAACGATTGGAGAATTTCAATTCTCAAAATGTGTTTGATGAACTGAACTAACTCTGCGTTGCGATGATTGTAAACTTTGCGAAGCAAATCAATTGTAATGTGTGGGTGCTCGTTGTGCAATGCTTCTGCAAGTTGAACTGCTTCGTCTTGAGAAAGCGGTTTACCGTCTTTCAGTTTTTGCAAAAGCTGATTGGATGAAACTAAAGCGTTTACTTTTTCTTCAACCAATTCTTTGTATCGTGCTATACTCACGGCTTCGTGTTGAGGACCAAACTCAACTTTCTCTTTGCTGAAAAGCAAATCTTTCAAATTAAATTTTGCAGGTGCTAACGCAATAACAGAATCACGGAACTTCATCAGTGGAGAAAGTTTCTCAATCAACTCGTCAAATTTTTGTTCTGTAATAGTTACCCAAAACTGGTTGCTCTGTGCTTGGCGGATTATTTCTTCTTCTCTTGCAACTATGTTTACACTCAAAGGAAGTTCTCCAATTTCTTCAATGATGCTGTCTTTTAGTGTTTCAAATTTTGGTTTCTCATTTGACAAATGAGCCAACGAAACTTCTACAATATCTTTTTCAAATCGCATGGCTTTAAAGTCTGCGTTTGAAATGGTTCTTAAAAGTGGCTTTACGAAATTCCGTAGGAATTCAATTTTCTCATTGGTGAATTGAGTAAAGAAATTTTCATCTTCCAATCTTTGCAATTCATGTTGTGCATCTAAAATAACAACTGAATTTTTGGGAAGCATTTCAATTTGCAATTTTAGTTTTGCAATTTCCCTTGTTGCAATTTCAGTTTCTTTTTTCTCGATGGCTTTTTCAATCTTGTCCAAACGCAAACCAAACAAGCGGACTGGCAAAGGGATTTGTGGATTTAATTCTTTGCCTTTCGGATTGAGTTTGAAATAATCAAAATTATCCCAACAATCAAGGATGAGAAATGAATCTTTGTGAGTGCACCAAGGTTTTATTTTTTCTTGCTCTAACAACCTTGTTCCTCTTCCAATCATTTGCCAAAACTTTGTGTAACTGTAAACTGGTTTTGCGAAAACAAGGTTTGTAATTTCCCTGACGTCAATTCCTGTGTCAAGCATGTCCACACTCAACGCAACTCGTGGCATATCGTTGTTAGTGAACTGGTCAAGCAATCCACCTTTGCCGTGAACTCTTGGGTCTTCGCTTACAATCACCTTTGCTAACTCTCCTTTGTATTCAGGATAAAGCGAATCAAAAATTTCTTCCATTCGCCTTGCATGAGCTTTGCTTATACAGAAGAAAATTGTTTTCCCTGGCAATACTCCGTTTGCATCTTTGATTGATTCCTCCATGAACTCACGAACTATCAAAGAATTTGTTCCCCGATTAATTACACTTTTTTCAATTTCTGTTCCTTCAAAATTTATTTCTGCAATTTCTTTTCCTTCAAGAATTAATTTCTGTTGGTCTTCCAAAGAAATTGTTCTCTTGCTTATTCCTTCCTCTTGAAATTTCGTTTTGATTTTCATTACTTGAAAATCGCTTAGATAAGGTGGAATGTGGTTGACTGCTTCTTCATAAGAGTAGGCGAAAGTTGGAACTCCATCTTCGCAATCAAACAATTGAAAAGTGTTGTGGTCAATCACATCCGTTGGTGTTGCTGTTAAGCCCAAAGTGATTGTGTTGAAGTAGTCAAGTATTTCTTTATAGGTATTGTAAATACTTCTGTGGCTTTCGTCCACTACAATCAAATCAAAGAAATGAGGGGATAAAGTTTTTTCTTCGTCACGAATAATGTTCAACATACTTGGGTATGTTGAAACATAAATTCTTCTGTCAGTTGCAATTTCCTTTTCGTATGGTTTTGGGTATCGTGGTTCGTTTGGCAAATATTCTTTGAACGCATCAAGCGTTTGATTTTGCAAAGCGATTCTGTCAACAAGAAATAGAACTCTCTCTGCCCAACCTGCTCTCATGAGTGCATCCACAAGGGCAATGCACACACGGGTTTTACCCGTGCCTGTTGCCATTACCAACAAGAAAGTTGACTTGCGTTTTTCAACTGCTTCCATTACGGCACGAATAGCACGGATTTGATAATCCCTCCCTGCAATCTTTGTATTGATAAGTTCACCTGCTAAACTCTTTCGTGCCTTGCGTATGTAAGAATATCTTTCAAGGTCATCACGGGTTGGAAACCCGTGAACTTTTTTCGGGGGATAATTATCTAAGTCCCAAAAGAAAATGTCGTGTCCATTTGTGTAAAAGCAGAAAGGTAATTCGCCATTATGTTTCTTTTGAATATTAAAGCAGTACTGTTTGGCTTGCTCTCTACCAACAGCGGCGTCAGCCGCTGTTTTTTTTGCTTCAATAACAGCCAAAGGTTTTCCGTCTTTGCCTAATAAAACATAGTCGCTAAATTGATGTCCACCGTATGGCGTTGCTGCTTCTTGAACTAAATTGTCGTCAACAATTATGTCAAACTCCTCAATTACCTGTGTCCGGTCAGTAACATTCCAACCGGCTTGTTTAAGTCGGGTGTCAATGATTTCTTTCCGTGTCTGTTTCTCGTTTTTCAATAATTGAGATGAGTGCTGATTTAATATGGGATGAAGATACTTAAAATGAGTTAGTTATAAATTTAATGGATGCTGTCCTGTTGCGCAAAGAAATATTGCTGAAGTGTCGGACTGATGATGATTGATATTCGTCAGCCGGGGTGGGTGGGCTGTGCTAAAAATAGCGTGGGGTCGTGTCGGCAAAGTCATGGATGCTTGAATGTTTGCAGGATGTCGTTTAGGGTGACGTACAAACTTAAATATACGCAACTACTCCCCAAAAACATACGTAAAGCCAACCCAACAAAGCAGATATACGCATTTGTTTTGCGTTTTTTAAGTATCTCAAAGTACGCCAATCCGTCCATCGCTATACCGGGAAAAAAACCGTATTTTACTCTTGAACGGGTGGGCAAAAAAGCCGCCATCGGACGCATTTTGTAACCAAAAACATCAACGAACAATGGCAGGCAACCGCAATGGGCGATGCCATCAATAACCAGCCATATTATGCGCAACCCAAATAAACCCACCTGTTGCCCCTACAGGGCAATGATTATCAATGATGGAACATGGTGCTACCAACCAACTGCCCCGATGGGGCAGGTTTGAAAATACTTTGTGGGGGGTATTGATGAGAAGAACTACTACCTTGCGTTCTCCTTCTAAAAATCAACCCAACAAGCCATCTGATCCTATTATTTGCCCCATCGGGGCAACAGGTTGGTAGACCCCCAAAGAAGGGAAGAAAGATTACCCCGCGTGCCGTAGGTACGCCACCGTTTTTCAACGCTGAACGGGTGGGCAAAAAAGCCGCCAATAGGCCCATTTTTTAGCCAAAAACACAAATGAGCAATAATACAGTAATAATACAGTAATCCCACCATAACAATACACCTATAACGTACCTACCCCGTACCAACCACTCACCAACCTTACCCCTACCATACCACCCCGTGGAACCCATTTTAAGCCAGCCTCAAAGATTTTTTAACCACAGCGTCTAAATGTCGTTTTTATGGCACCAGGGGTGTTTTGCGACAAAAAAGCAGCAATAAACAATAACGGAGCAATAATGCTGTAGAAATACCTATACGATATACCTACCGGAAAAAGAGAAACAACTGTAGAGTTGAGTAACCCCCTCTGTGCAACTCCAATTCTCTGGCCCTCTGTGTTAAAAAACAAACGCTCCATTTAAGGCGTTTTCTTTCAACACAGAGAGCACTGGGGTACAGTGGTTCACAGAGAATATTAAATTAACACCGCCAAGGGGTTAGTAATTATTAGCCGTTCAACATTAGCAACAATACCTTAATTACTAATTACTAATTAATCGTCGTTATATATCTCACCAAACTCCGCTTCGCAATCGGCAATAAGGTTTCTTCCATTGGTAAGCTAAGTTCTGTTTCAACTGCATACACCGCCGGATTAGGAAGGTCTGAGCGGTTTTTGAGGAGTTGGGCTTTGATGTTTTGATAGGAGTTTACCAGGTTACGCTGCCATACATCTACAAATTCTGTTTTAATGCTCCTGTATTTTTCATCATGTTTTTCAAAGATGCTGAGGCGGTATTGGTACACCCAGGTATTCCGGCATTGGCCTTCGCAAAGCATAAAGTAGCCTTCGTTATGATCTAGTGGTATAATGCCTACGGGTTCTATGCTTAAAGTATTTTCTACAAACTCATAGATCTCAGTGCCGCTGCTGATGGTTTTTTTCATGGTAGATGAGGCATAGTTAATGATATCTTCCAGTTCCTGCATCAGTGCATCATCTTCTACCAATGATTCATATAATACCTGTAGTTTTTCAATCTGTATGCCGGTAAGCTTTTTGGGAAACTGCTCCTGCAGGTATTTTTTGTTTTCCTTAAAAGCTACCAGGTTATTGTAGTGAAAGATGAGATCTGCAAACTGCGGATACAGTTTGTTCTGGCAAAAATGTTTGCCGATCTCCTGTAAATAAGCCAATAAGGTATACTTCTTCAATTCAAAATCAATATACCCATCTGCAAACCATGTCTGTGATAAGGTCTTCATACCGATCTGTTTGGTTAACTGAATTTACTTAACAGGCCATGGAACCCCAAAGATTGTTTACTAACACTATGTGAAAAACCCAAACTGCCGGGGGTGAATAAGATTTCACAAAATATTCTGACGAATACTATTAATTTTAACCATTCTAAATGGTAAAATCAGTTCAGCCCTGCATGCGGTCTCCTAAAAATGATAATGCTAATTGGTTGCTAAAGCTTCCGGTATTGGCGGTATACCTGCTGTTTTTTACTGTTCAGATCTTTTTTAATATTGATATAAGTTCCCATTCTTTAACTACTCCTCACAATACAGTTTACGCAGGATCATTTCTGAAAAAGCATCCTGAAACTGTAAAGCAACGCGATGCGAAAACGCTTTTTAGAGAAAAAATCCGTTTAAACAAACGGTTTGAGCCATCCAGTGTTCCCTGCAATATTGCAAGGCTTGCAACATCTCCTGTACAATATGCAGAACCGTTAATTATCGGTTTATTTCAGTGCAATTTTTATTCTTCTGCTCCGCTTACAGCCTGCTCACTACGCGGCCCTCCTGTTGTTGCCTGATTTCTCAGCAACAATTTTATTCATTTAAACATATTGTGTATGGCTACTTTCTACCATCGAAAGTGCATGATTGTGATTGGTATATACCTGCTCATGCCGGCCTTTTCGGCTATGGCGCAACAGCAGTACAGTCTTCAAAATCTCATCGATGCGTCAAAAAATTACCTGCCTGTATTAAAGCAAAAACAGGCATTGGTAAACAGTGCAAGGGCATCTGTAACAGATGTTAAGCATTCTTTTCTGCCACAGGTAAAACTGGGTGAACAGTTGAACATTGGTTCAGATAATTCACTGGCAGGAAGCTATTTTACTTTTGGTATCACACCTTCAGCGTCGGCAGGTGTTAGAGCAGATAACAATCTGCAGACCGCCACCGGAAACCTGGCTGTATTATACAGTGAGTACGAACTGGTGAATTTTGGATTGAATAGCGCAAAACTGAAGTATGCAAAATCATTTGCAGACCTGCAGGAAGCTGACTGGCAAAAGGAGCAATACCTGATCGCACTGCAAGTGGCCAGGTTATATTTTGCAACCCTTAAAACCCAATACAGGCTTGATGCAGACAGGCAGAATGTAAACAGATACGACAGTGTATTCAGGATTATCCAGGCGCTTACGGCAAGCGGCTTAAAAGCAGGTTCTGATTCCTCCCTGGCAAAAGCAGAACTGTCTAAAACAAGGATAACGTATAACCAGACATTGGGCAATCTTAACCAGCTAAAGGAACAGCTAACCTATTTTACAGGTGTGCCTGCCGGTCAACTGCGAATTGACAGTTTGGCTAACAGCTTTATTATTCACACGCCGCTACCCTTAAATCTTCAACCAGATACCGCCAATAATCCTTTGATCGACTATTATGTAAAAAGAAAAAACATCTTCCTGCGGCGCGAAAACCTGATCAATAAAAGTTACCTGCCAAAGATTTTGCTGGCCGGCAGCACATGGGCAAGGGGGTCGAGTATCCAGTATAGCGATCAATATAAATCATTAGGAACGGGATTGGGATACCAGCGATTTAATTATGCGCTGGGTGTGGCTGTTACCTATAACCTGTTTAACGGACTCTATAAAAAAGATAAGTTAACTGTTAACTGGTTCGACACACAGGCCAGCGACTATGAACTGGAACAGCAGAAAGAATCCATCCATTCTGCTTTGGCACAGTCAGAGAATGCCTTACAGACAACACAATCCAACCTGGCAGAGCTGCCCATCCAGCTTAAGTCTGCATTTGATACCTACCGGCAAAAGCTGGCACAGTATAAGGCAGGCATTATTTCATTAATTGATCTTACCAATGCATCATTTGTACTGTACCGGTCGCAAACAGACTATATAGAAACGATCAGTGACTGGTACCTGTCGCAATTAAATAAAGCTGCATTAACGGGAAACCTGACTCAATTTATTCAAACAATTAAATAAGTAATTATGGTACGTGCAGCGTTAAAAAGGCCCATTACCATTTTGGTGCTTTTTACAGGGTTATTGTTGTTTTCCATTATGGCCATCCGAACAATACCTATTGATATATTTCCCAAATTAAACCTGCCTACGATCTATGTGATAGAATCGTACGGAGGTATGTCGCCACAACAGATGGAAGGCTTTTTTGCTACCCGTATGCAGGACCAGTTCCTGTATGTGAACGGGATCAAAACAATGGAGAGCAAAAACATTCAGGGGCTTACCCTCATCAAACTCAGTTTTTATGAAAAAACGGATATGGCCGAAGCTTCGGCACAGGTGGCATTGCAGGTAAACAGGGCTTCTAAGTTTTTTCCGCCGGGTGCATTACCTCCGCAGGTAATACGCTTTGATGCATCATCACTTCCGGTTGGTCAATTGGTGTTTAACAGCAAAACCAGGTCGTTAAAAGAAATTTATGATTTGGCTGTTACCCGTGTGCGACCAATGTTCTCAACAGTTTCGGGCCTGTCGGCACCGCCGCCGTTTGGTGCTAACTCAAGATCTATCGTGGTAAATGTTGACCCGGAGAAATTACGCAGGTTCAATATTTCGCCCGACCAGGTGGTAGAATCTATCACAAAAAATAATGCAATTACGCCATCGGGTAACCTAAGGGTGGATAGCCTGATGTATGTAACCACGGTGAATTCACTGGAAGAGAAAGTGCAGCATTTTGAAGATATACCCATCACTACCAATGGTTCAGCATCAGTGTTTATTCACGATGTGGCCACTGTTGCCGATGCCGCCGATATTACAGTAGATTATGCATTAGTAAACGGCAAACGTTCTGTGTACATACCGGTTGTTAAAACAGCAGATGCGTCTACATGGGGGGTGGTACAATCGCTGAAAGCCAAATTACCCGAGATGCAGAGTTTGCTGCCTGAAGAAGTGACTGTGAGTTATGAATTTGACCAATCGGTATTTGTGATCAATGCAGTAAAGAGTTTGATGACGGAAGGTGTGCTGGGCGCGATACTGACAGGCTTGATGGTACTGTTATTCCTGAAAGACTGGCGAAGCAGCCTTGTGGTGGTGATCACCATACCGGTAGCTATTTTAAGCAGTGTATTGTTCCTGAATCTTTTTGGGCAAACCATCAATATCATGACCTTGAGTGGCCTGGCTTTGGCCATTGGAGTGCTGGTTGACCAGGCAACGGTTACCATTGAAAATATACACCAGCACCTTGAAATGGGTAAACCCAAACGGCAGGCCATCATGGATGCCTGCGAGGAAATATCGTTTCCGTTGTTGCTGATCCTGCTTTGTATATTGGCCGTATTTGCTCCTTCGTTTGTGATGACGGGTGTTCCACGGGCCATGTTTCTACCCTTGTCTTTATCAATTGGCTTTGCGATGATTATTTCATTCATCGCTGCACAAACACTGGTGCCGGTTATTTCTAACTGGTTGTTGAAAGAAGAAATGTTTCAATACCATCATCATACAAACCACGCACATGCAGGATTGGCGTTGGATGGCGATGAATTGAAGGAAATACAAAAACACAATGAACAGGATATCAAACACCCGGAAGAGAACAGGTTTTTTCAGCGTATCAAAGTTAAACTGGCTAAACGTTTAGACAACTGGATGCCTAAAAGAAAGATGATTGTGACGGGGTACATCATCCTCACATTACTGGCTTCAGGTATTTGTTTTGCCACCATTGGCAAGGATCTGTTGCCTAAAACAAATAACGGACAACTGCAGATCAGGATCAGGGAACCCGACGGAACCAGGCTTGAAAATACAGAACGGGCAGTAAAAGGCATATTGTCTGTTATCGATTCAACCGTTAATGGAAATGTGGCCATCAGTTCTGCTTATGTAGGATTGATTCCGAGCAGTTATGGGTCGAGTAACCTTTATATTTTTAATAGTGGTACGCATGAAGCGATCTTGCAGATCAATCTTGCTGAAAATTATTCGGTGAACCTTGATGAACTGAAAGATAAACTCAGGAAGAATATTAAAAGTGCGTATCCGGGCATCAACATATCTTTTGAACCCATTGAGCTTACTGAAAAAATTATGGCCCAGGGTGCTGCAACGCCTATTGAAGTGAGGGTGGCAGGCAAGAATTATGATGATATTAAAAACTATGCAGAGCGTTTGGTTGACAGTCTGAAAAAAATCAGTTTCCTGCGCGATGTTCAGTTAGCACAACCCTTGCATTTCCCTACTATTAAGATCAATATCGACAGGTTTCGGCTGGCACAAATGGGGTTGAATTTGAGCGAGGTGGCAAGGAGTATTTCAGATGCAACATCTTCCAGCCGTTTTACGGAAAAGGTACAATGGTTAGATACGAAGGTGGCCTATACTTACCAGGTGCAGGTGCAGGTGCCGGAGTATTTGATGAATTCGATTGAACAACTGCAATCCATCCCTTTGGTGAAAGGAAAAGAAAGGCCTGTTTTATCTGATGTGTCGCAAATGACAATAGATACATTGCCCGGCGAGTACGACCGGTCGGGCCCGAGAAGGTTTTTAACTGTGAGTGCCAATATGTATAAAAAAGATCTTGGCACTGCAACCACTGCCGTTCAGAAAACCATTGCCGGTCTGGGCACGCCGCCGCGTGGGTTGGTACCCGAAGTAAAAGGAATGTCATCATTACTCACTGAAACGCTCGATTCATTACAAACAGGATTGCTGGTGGCCATTGTTGTTATCCTGCTACTGCTGGCTGCCAATTACCAATCGTTTGGGGTGTCAATTGCTGTATTATCAACGGTTCCGGCAGTTTTACTTGGGGCAATGCTTGTATTGTTTGCAACCGGCTCTACACTTAACCTGCAATCATACATGGGTATCATTATGAGTACCGGTGTATCGGTAGCAAATGCCATTTTGATTGTTACCAATGCAGAAGCTTTGCGGCTTGAATATAAAAACCCATTCAAAGCGGCAACTGTGGCGGCAAGTATTCGTTTGAGACCGATTTTAATGACCAGCCTTGCCATGATTGCCGGCATGATACCAATGGCCAGTGGCCTGGGTGAAGCAGGTGATCAGTCTGCGCCCCTTGGCCGTGCGGTAATAGGCGGGTTGATAGCATCTACATTTGCGGCACTGTTTATTGTTCCGTTGGTGTATGGATGGATACAGCAAAAAGCATCTTTTGATTCGGTTTCATTATTACCTGAAGACTTAACCAAATAATTTTTATACCATGAAATATTACATACTATTTTTTATCCCGACTATATTTTTCTCTGCCTGCTCAGAAAACAGGAAAGTGGAAAAGCCGCAGGACAGCAAACAAAATAACCAGTTGACTTACAAATTGGCAACAGTTGAAAGCGGCGGGGTAGCAACTGTGCTGAAATTACCCGCACAGTTAGCCGCCTATCGGGATGTAAGTATTTTTCCCAAAGTAAATGGCTACGTTAAAACTGTATGGGTTGATGTTGGCTCCAATATTACACAGGGTACAGCGCTAATGCAGTTAGAAGCACCGGAATTGGAACAGGCAGCATTAAAGGCAAGAGAAAAATATGCCCGCACCAAAGCGGATTATTTGATTGATAAAGAACACTATCAACGTTTAACAGAAGCTGCCAGAACAGCAGGTGCCGTATCGCCACTGGATCTGTCAACAATTAAAGCTAAAATGGAAGCAGATAGCGCTTTAAGTAATGCAGAGAAGGCCAATTGGCAAATGCAGCAAACCATGCTGGGATATTTAAAAGTAGCAGCCCCTTTTGCCGGAGTGATCACAGAAAGGAACGTGCATCCCGGGGCGTTGGTTAGTGCTGCAACCAAAGACAAGCCAATGCTGGAGTTAAAACAGATCGATCATCTGCGGTTGCAGGTTGATATACCAGAGGCTATCGCATCGGATATAAAAAACAAGGATACTGTATCTTTTTATGTAAGTGCTTTACAGGGTAAAAAACTTACAGGTACTATCAGTCGCAGGTCTATGAACATTAATGCACAATACCGCAGCGAAAGGATGGAGATAGATGTATTTAATAACGATGCATTGCTGGCCCCCGGTATGTATGCAGATGTGGTATTGTATTCAAAAGGCAACGCGCAGGCCATGTGGGTGCCACGCTCTGCCATAGTTACTTCTACTGAAAGAAAATATGTGCTGCTGGTAAAAAATGGGAAAACAAGTAAGGTAGATGTTAGTACAGGAAACCAGGCTGCGGATAAAGTTGAAATATATGGCAGTATCAGTGCAGGCGATTCAGTGATCGTAAATGCGAATGAAGAGATCAGGGAAACTAATTGATCCATTCTTCACAGAGTGCAAAAAGAAGTCATCCAAAAGGGTGACTTCTTTTTTTACGTATTAATTTATTGTGAACTCATCCTTCTTTCATCTTTTCTTCTCCGAAAAGTCTACTTTCCAATAAAATGAAAAATTCTCCGCATGCGTCTCCCGGAACGGGGACACTGCGGTTTGAACGAAAAAGTTAATCGATTAGTTAGTTGATGAAGCAGATAAATACGCTGTTCGGTATTAAATTTACTTTATTGTAATGCGCAGCAATTTTATTTAACAGGAATGTGAATCAATTCTAAGCGCAGGGTTCCCGCTGGGAGAAACCTGCGTAGAACTTTCTCTTTTTTTGTATTTTTAGAAGGACACCTTGCGGAGAAGGGAAATTCAATTGCATATGGAGTTTTTAAAGTAGCTCAATTTATAAATTGTATGTTGAAAAAATTATTAGTAGCCGGGATCTGTTGTATTCTATGCAGCAGATCCTATGCACAGCCAAAAATTATTAAGAATTCTTTTATAGATTCTGCCTTGAATAGTTATCAGATAACTCAAGTTGATACGCTAGGAAAAGTTTTTACAGTAGTGTCAAAGCCTGCTGAATATCGCGGTGGCCTTGCTGGATGGACATCCTATCTGCAAAAAAATCTGAATGGAGAACTGGGTGCTAAATATATCAAGCTCAAGAAAACAGATACCACAGTGAGACAAACAGTAAGTGTTTCATTTATTGTTGATATCAACGGCTTGGTTACAGATGTAACTGCAGATAAGGGAGGTTGTCATCCAAAATTAATTGAAGAAGCTATCCGGGTGCTTAAAGAAAGCCCGCGTTGGGCGCCTGCCCGGATTGAGTATTTTGAGAATATAAATGGTCAAATCCCAATACAGAAAATTCTCGATAAAAGTAAGTCTGGTTTTACCAGGTCAATTTACAGACATAAACAGAATATCAGTTTTGAATGTACAAGAGAGATAAAGTAAAAGTTATAAAATATCTTATCTCAGATTGCCATTACAACTTTCCTATATTTCCTTTCTTCTCAGGTTGTACACCAATAAATAAAGATATATTCTCCACAGAAAATGTCTCCCGCAGGGGACTTTGTGGGGTAGGATTGACAAATAATCACGATAATGACCAATCATGATGAGAATGCCTGATGCTGTAACAGGTATAAATTATAAGCGGAATTGGTAATGACGGTTTTTCCTTTATGGACATCAATAAAAACAGAGGCACCTACCGGGGCTACTATGTATAAAAAAAGCTGAATAGTGAACAAAAAGTACAAGTGAGTGACACAACCAAAGCCTAATAGTAAGCTAAAGCTGGTGCCATAAACCCCTTTAGGGGCAGGTTTTTTTTTGCAGGAATAATAAAAATGTCTTATCTTAACCTATTGGCGGAGCTGTTTACTATTTAACTGGCAAGACTTCATTTTGAAACACTTTGCCGGGTACTGCACTGCTTCAAAATACACCACTCTCTGATATACTTTAGCAACTAAAGATAAACGAAGGATGAACGAAGGATGAACGAAGGATGAACGAGGGAACTACGCCTGAAATGGGGGCAAGGCCGGGGACAAAAGCGGGCAAACCGATTGCGTAGTGGTGAGTAGTGAGTGGGCAATGGTGAATGGTGAATGGTGAATTGTGAATGGTGGGAGGGCGTATCTTTATGAATTCATCATCTCACAGACCACAGACCACAGACCACAGACCCAGACCAAAGACCACTCACGATTAACATAACAGCTTTCTTATATTATGTTTGAATGAAAGAAATGATCCATAATGGTGACTTCTTTTTACTTAGTCAGGTAAACTGTAAATTGCGTTGTAAAACCTGCTAATGAAGGAAGACATTATTATCCAGATCAGTAACCGGCTGCGCGATCTGAGGAAAGATAAAAACATTACACTGCAGGAACTGGCTGATGCTGCCGGAGTTTCGAAAGGAATGTTAAGCCAGGTAGAAAACAGCAGGGCTATCCCTTCCCTTACAGTATTACTAAACCTGATCCGCTCGCTGCAAGTTGATTTCAATGATTTTTTTAAAGACATTAACCTGCTTACTCCCGACAGTAAAGTCGTCTTCCGGAAAAAAGAACAATACCTGCCGTTTGAAAAAGAAAATGCAGAAGGATTCTATTATCAACGGCTTTTCTCTACAACCTTTTATGATTATCATGCCGACTTTGTGCTATTACGCCTCACAAAAAATGCGCAAAGGCCCATGGTTAGTACTGATGCTTTTGAATTCAAATACCTGGTAAAAGGGAACGTAACATACCAGATAGGAGAGCAATCTTTTGAAATGGAAGAAGGAGACTCCCTGTTTTTTGATGCCGCCGAACTGCATAACCCAACAAACACAGGAACTGAGGATGCACTCATGTTAGTGATGTACCTGTTTAAAGAAAGATCGGTTTAACTTTCTTAGCAATTTCGTAACAAAAGTTTAATATTAGTTAATTATATCCCGTTTATTTCCTCAAAAGTTTAATCTCATTTCACTTTTAGTTAATCTTAACTATACAATTTGTTAACATAGCACTGGTAGGTTTGCTGCTTCAACAACCAAAATCATTTGTTTATGAAGCAAATCAAAACCCGATTATTCAGTTTATTGCTACTTCCTTTGGCAATATGCTGTTTTGTAAGCCAGGTGCAGGCACAGAATGCTGCTGTTACCGGTAAAGTAATAGATGCTGTTACTACAAAACCGATTGATGGAGCAACCGTGACATTTAAGAGCGGGAAACAAAAAACCAGTACCAATGCCGAAGGTGTATTTACAATAACAGCTGCAAAAGGCAGCCAGTTAACAATTTCATTTATCGGATACCAAAGCAAACTGGTAGTGGTGAGTGGTGATAACCTGACCGTTACATTAACTGCTGTTTCAGCGCAATTGGACGATGTGGTGGTTACCGCATTGGGTGTTAAGAAAGAAACCAAAAAACTGGGTTATGCTGTACAGGAAGTAAAAGGCAGCGACCTGGTTAAAGCAAGAGAACCCAATCCAGTTAATGGTTTGGTGGGTAAAGTGGCCGGTTTGGATGTAGCTATTTCACGTGAACTGCTGGCTGCTCCGGCAGTGTCGTTACGTGGTGGTAATATCTCTTTATATGTGGTGGATGGTATTCCTGTTACTTCCGATACTTGGAATATCAGTCCTGATGATATTGAAACCTATACCGTGTTAAAAGGATTGGCAGCTACCGCTATTTATGGTAGCCGTGCACAGAATGGCGCCATCCTGATCACAACAAAAAAAGCAAAGAAGAACGATAAAGGATACACGATTGAATTTAATTCCAGCACACAGATCGACAAAGGCTTTATTGCATTACCTAAAACACAGGCCCAGTATGGCGGTGGTGATTATTCGCAATACGCTTTTGGAGATGGTAAAGGTGGCGGAATTAATGATGGTGATTATGATGTATGGGGACCAAAACTGGAAGGTCAGCTAATACCGCAATATGATAGCCCGATTGATCCGGTTACCGGTGTAAGAAAAGGAACTCCTTATGTAGCAAGAGGCGCAGATAATCTGAAAAGATTTATCCAGGCTGGTTTGTTAACTACCAATAACCTGAGCTTTTCTTCTGCAACAGATAAGTCGAGCATACGTATGTCGCTGAGCCAGACTTACCAGAAAGGTATCATTCCCAATACCAAGTTAAATACCATCAATTTCAACATCAATACCAGTTATAATTTAAGCAGCAAATTGAAAGTGGAAGGTGGACTGAATTATAACCGCCAGTTTACCCCCAATATTCCTGATGTTCAATACGGCCCTAATAGTGTGATTTATAGCATGACAATCTGGACTGGTGCTGACTGGAATATTGATGATATGCGCAATTACTGGCAGCCAGGTAAAGAAGGGATACAATCAATATATGCAGAATACCAACGTTATCATAATCCATATTTTATGAGTTATGAATGGTTACGTGGTCATTACAAAACAGATATTTCCGGTAATGCTGCATTGAGCTACAAACCAAATTCGCATATTGAGGCTGTACTGCGTGCTAATATTAGCGCCAATGATGTTTTAAGAAATGAGAAATTACCTTATTCTGCTCACCCTTACGGAAGAGAACTGAACAGGGGTGATTACCGCGAAGACACACGTTCATTGTTTGATAATAACGTGGAAGCCCTGGTAAAATATAATGGTAAAATTAAAGACTTCTCTGTTGACGCCTTTGGTGGTGTAAACGCAAGGAATTTTAATTACCGTTCAAGCTTTGTTACCACAGATTACCTGAACGTACCGGGATTATATTCCTTCTCTAACTCTCTGAATCCGGTAAAAGCATACAACTACACATCAAGCATGCTGGTATTGAGCGCTTATTATTCTGTTAGTCTGGATTATAAAAAGTACTTCTCTATTACCACTACAGGGCGGGTTGATAAAAACTCAACCTTGCTGTTGAATAATAATACTTATTTCTATCCTTCTGTTTCTGCAGCTTCTGTGATCTCTGATTATGTAACCCTGCCAAAAGAAATCAGTTTCTTAAAAGTAAGGGCCAGTTATGCTGAAGCAAAATCTCCCAACACAACCGCTTATATCGGACCGGCAGCTTATCCACTTGGTTATGGAGCTCCTTATGTAAGTGTGTATGGAGGGCCTTCCTATTCATTGTCTGATCCTGCTTATTCAATCGGAACAGTGTATAATTCACAAACAGGTGCCTATGCACCCGGAAACAAGATTGATCCAAATATCAAATCATCTGTATTAACCAGTAGTGAGTTGGGTTTAGATATTAAATTTCTGCGGAACAGGATTGGTTTTAGTGCAACTTATTACAGCAACATTAACGGCCCCGGTATCAGAAACTATCCATTGTCTCAAACAACCGGTTTAACAGGTTTTACAACCAATGCGGTTAAGACCAAATTGTCAGGTGTAGAATTATCATTAACCGGCTCACCTCTCAAAAATGCCAATGGCTTAAACTGGGATGTAATGGTTAACTGGTCAACTTATAAAGAAGTGTTCAAAGAATTGCCATCTAATTTCGAAAACTACCAGTTTCACCAGGGCGACAGGGTGGATAAACTGTTCGCGAATATAACGGCTAAAACTTCTGATGGCCAGGTAATTAATAACAGTGCAGGTAAACCTGTTTACCTGCCTAAAGCGCAGTATGTTGGAAATGGTGATGTTGACTGGAGCTGGTCTATCTACAACAAATTCACATACAAATCTTTTAGTTTTTCTTTCCAGTTTGATGGTAAAGTAGGCGGTATTATTCAGGATTATGTAATGAGAAAAGGAATTGAGGGCGGTAGCCATATTTCTACTGTTGAAGGTGCCGTTGGTGCTGCAAGGGAATATGAGTTCCGTCATTACAAAGATCCGGGTTTTGTTGGAACCTATATTGGAGAAGGCGTTCAGCTTGCAAACACTGCAACTATTCAGTACGATCCGGTAACAGGCGTGATTACCAATATGAGCGCTTTGCAGTTCAAACCAAATGCTTCTCCTTCAAAATATGTTCAGGACTATGTGAGCAGTTTCTTTAACAACTTTGAGCATACATCAGTTGCAAAAACTTATGCCAAACTGCGTGAAGTAGTGATCACTTATTCTGTTCCGCAGAAATTCCTTGGTAAGAAATCTTTCATAACCAAAATAGATGTTTCATTGGTAGGCCGTAACCTGTTGTATTTCTTCCCTTCACGTTTCCATGATATTGATGTTGACCAATACTCAGGACGTAACATTTATAATGCTAACAGCCGCGAGCCAAACCTGCAAACACCAACCACCCGCAGCTATGGTTTTAATGTAAATTTTGTTTTCTAAATTATCAGTAACCATAATTTGAAACAATAAAAAATATAAAATGAAAACAAATAAAATAACCGGTATACTGTTTCTCACCATGGTGATAGCATTCAGCAGTTGTACCAAGACATTTGAAAAATACGCAGCTAACCCTAACCAGCCTACCTCGGTTCCGGCTTACCTGTTGTTAAGGCAGATTGAAAATGATCTGGTCGTATTTCCTGGCGGTGATGCTGATAAGTTTGGCCAGTTTACACTTTCTACTTATACCTATTATGGTACCAATGAATACTGGACAGGCGCTGCTAATCTGGAATACGGAACCCTGCGTAATGTTATAGCCATGGAAAAAGAAGCAGCTAAAACATCCGGCGATGTTAACCCGTATAGCGCACTGGCAAAATTTTTCAAGGCTTACATTTTTGTAAATATGAGCCTGAAAGTTGGTGACCTGCCCATGACAGATGCTTTGAAAGGATTGGAAAATCCAACACCAAAGTATGACACCCAGAAGCAGATCTTTATCCAGAGCCTGCAGTTATTGGAAGATGCCAATACGCAATTAGGATCTTTGATTGCTTCTTCCAATACTTCCTTACTTGGTGATTTTTATTTCTACGAAAGAATTTCAAATGCCAAGGATCCATTGACCGCATTAAAACAATGGCAAAAGGTGGTGAATACATATAAATTGCGTGTACTGATAGAATTAAGCAAAAAGGAATCTGATCCGGAACTGAACATAAAGCAAAAATTTGCTGATGTACTCAATAACCCAACCAAGTATCCGATCATGTTGGACCTTGGCGATAACTGGGAGTATGCTTACAATGATGCCTACAATCAATATCCTAACAACAAAAACAACTATGGTTTTGATGCGTTGCGTCTTTGCGTAGCTGCCACCTGGTTAAATACGCTGAGCGGCTTAAACGACCTCAGAGCTATGAAAGTGGCAGATCCTGCACGCGGATTGGGTTTCTCTGATACCTCTTTCAAATCATTTGTTGGCGGACCCAATGGTGAGGACGTGAGTGTATTGGGTGGGAAAAATGTGGCTGGTTTATATTCTACTATCGGACGTAAAAGGTATTACGATGGATTTAAAGGCGAGAATACCTTCATTGTTGGTTATCCTGAAATGTGCTTAAACATTGCTGAAGCCATTAACCGCGGATGGGTTGCAGGTTCGGCTGATGCATGGTACCAAAAAGGTATTAAAGCCATGTTCGCTTTCTATGGTGTTAACGATGGTGCCAACACTGTTTCTTTCTTAAAAACAGCCGCTCCCGGTGATTATGTTACGTACAGCGTTACATTTAACTATAGCGATTATTTTAACCAGCCTGCTGTACAGTATGCAGGAGATAATGCTGCAGGATTAAATCAGATCCTTACACAACGTTATTTGTCCCTTGCACGTAACTCAGGTTTTGAGGCTTACTATCAATGGCGCAGAACCGGTGTACCTGCATTCTCAACCGGCCCCGGTATTGGTAACAGTGGTGTAATTCCATTAAGATATCAGTATCCTGCTTCAGAATTATCAACCAATAAAAATAATTATACGGCGGCAGTAACCAGTCAATATGGTGGTAACGATAATATCAATGCCCAGATGTGGATCATTAAATAGGGTTGAGTACAATCATATAGGCAGTTTTTTAGAAAGCGGAGCCTTTTCAGGCTCTGCTTCTTTTTCTCTATAATTGCATACCATGAAAAAATACATAGCAGTTGCAGCTTCCATTTGTCTCTGTTTGCAGGCTTTTACACAAAAAAAACAGACCACTTTACAGGTAACCGGTGCCGGGCAGTATTGTACAATTAATGAGAAAGGAGTATCCGTTTTACCAAGCGGCCGTTTAGTAACGCCTGCCGGTAATTTTATCAGGATCACGCATGACCCTTTTGGTATGGCAGTTTCGCCCGATGGCAAAAAAGCTGTAACACTGCATAACGGTGTTTTTACCATTATAGATATTGCAACATTAAATAATACAAGGGTTCCCAGCTACGATAAAAAGATAGCATCCCCATTTTCAAACGGGTCTTTTTTGGGAGTAGCATTTGCGCAGGATTCAAAAACAGTATACCTGAGCGGTGGCGATAATGGCGCCGTAATTGTATACGATATAGAAAATCTGAAAAGAGTAGATTCTATTTCCCTGAACGGGAGAGTGGGTGGTATAGATTTCGATGATAGCTTTACTTCCGATCTGTTACTTAACAACGATGAATTATTAATATTAGACCGGGCTAATTTTCGCATGGTTCGCTACCGGCTTGCCGATAAAAAAATTACAGCCTCCATTCCTGTTGGCCGTCAGCCATTCGGCCTGGCGATCAGCGCCGATAAACAAACTGCATTTGTTGCAAACGTAGGCATGTATGCGTATCCTTTAATTGAAGGTGCTAACAGAACAAACTACGATTCTCTCCTCATCCCACGCCATCCATATGGCAATAATACCCGCGAATCAATTGAAGGAACTATCATTGATGGTAAAAAAATACCCGGCGTAGGCAGTCCTTCCGCGCCCGAAGCCATGAGTGTGTTTACGATCAACCTGTTAACCAATAAAGTGATCGACAAATTTAAAACCGGTTACCAGATTGGTGAAATGATCGAAAACACGGAAGTGGTAGGCGGTGCCAGTCCTAATTCCATTGCAGTTGGTAAACAATATGCTTATGTAACCAATGCAACAAACGATAATATTTCTATCCTTGATTATAAAAATCACAGGATCATCGGTTCCATTCCCATCAAGGTAGATCAGCGTATCGACAGGCTTCGCGGCTTATTGCCTTTTGGTATAACCCTGAGCAAAGATGAGAAAACCTTATACGTTGCATTGCTTGGTTTTAATGCCGTAGCGGTAATTGATGTGAATACAAAAACCACCAAAGGGCTGATTCCAACAGGATGGGGAACGGCAAAGGTTCAACTGTCGCAGGATGAAAAAGAAATGTATGTGATCTCCTGCAGGGGCCTTGGTGCAGGCCCCAATGGTGGCGCTGATTTTGTAAAGCCGCCGCAGGGAACCTATATTGGCGATATCCAGCTTGGTAGTTTTCAAAAGATCGCCATGCCTGATGCGCAATTGCTGGCAACATATACCAAACAGGTTATTCATAATACATTCGAGTCGGTCATTGTTAATGATGATGGTACCAATCCTTTACCTGCCTTGCCTGTATCAGGTGTATCTCCCATAAAATATATTGTTTACATTACCAAAGAGAACAGGAGCTATGATGAAATATTCGGCCAGTTAAAGAATGCAAAAGGAGACAGCACCCTGGCAAGATTTAGTGTTGATTGCGAATATACTTTTCCCGACTCTTTGCAGAAAAAATTCAAGCAGGTAAAAGTTATGCCCAATCACCATAAACTGGCAAAACAGTTCGCCTTCAGCGATAATTTTTATTGCGACAGTGATGCCTCTATTCATGGCCATCACTGGATGGTGGGTGTTATTCCCAACGAGTGGGTAGAAACAAACTCGAGCGTAAATAAAAAAGCCAATCTTTTTTCTGCAGCTCCGGGTCGCCGTTTTCCCGGCTCAACCGGGAGTATTGATCCGGAAGATTATGCAGAGATAGGAGGGTTGTGGGAAGCATTAGAAAGAAAGAAAATCTCATTCTATAATTTCGGTGAAGCCAATGAAACCGCACACGTGCGCGAAAACTGGAACGATACTGCAACAGGCGCTGCCCATGGTGTAATGGTGCCCATGCAGAAAGCACTGTATAGCCGTACCAGTACTAATTATGCGGGATTTAATACTAATATCCCCGACCAGTTCAGGATGAACCAGTTTGAAACTGAGTTTACAAAAAAATGGATCAAGGGTAAAGAAAAAATGCCTTCACTGATTGCCATGCAGGTGCCTAACGATCATGGTGCCGATATAAGACCGGAAGATGGCTATTATTCGCGGCAATCCTTTATGGCAGATAACGACCTGGCTGTTGGAAGAATTCTGCATTTTCTCTCCCGCACAAAATACTGGAAAAATATGCTGGTCATCATCACAGAAGACGATCCGCAGGGCGGAGTTGACCATATAGATGCACACAGGTCTGTTTTAATGATGGCCGGCCCTTATGTAAAAAAAGGCTATGTAAGTAATACCCATGCCAACTTTGGCTCCATCTTAAAAACCATTTATAATATACTTGGGGTGCCTTATGTAAATCAATATGATGCAACCGCTTCTTTATTGCAGGATTTTTTTACCAGCAAGCCGGATTTCAAACCATATACACTTGAAAAAAACGATCCGCGTGTATTTGATGTGGAGAAAGCCATGAAGAAGTATAACAGAACGATCGACTGGCGTAAAATAATCAAAGGGCCTGATATGGATGATGAGAAAGAGATACGGGCAGATCATTACAAACACCAGAAAAAAACATCGGGTCTGAATTAATTAAATCTAATTATGCGGACCATTTACTTCCTTCTTTTATTCGTAACAATTTCCTGCGCTACATTATCGCAGGAGGCGAAGCCTGTTACAAAAGATACCACAGGTATGCTGGAAGAAGTGGTGGTTACAGCAACACGTAACAATGCAAGGGCTTATCAATTGCCCTATTCGGTTAATACGGTTAGTTCAGGGGTGGCTGCTCAATCCGGCTCCCGCACTACACCTGAGGCATTGATGGGTTCTGTTGGGGTATTTGTACAAAAAACAAATCATGGCGGTGGCTCAGCTTTTGTGCGTGGGCTGACAGGCAACCAGACCCTGATGATGGTAGATGGTATCAGGTTTAATAACGCAACTTTTCGTTATGGGCCCAATCAATACCTGAACACGGTTGATATGTACTCTATTGAAAGAATGGAAGTGATCAAAGGCACCGGCTCCGTACAATACGGATCTGATGCTATGGGCGGCGTAATTCAGTTATTTACAAAGGATCTTTCTTTCGGAAAAAAATCATTTAAAACAAATCTTACCGGCAAAACAGTATCCCGTGATATGGAATATACTGCAAGAGCTGAATTGGCTTATCAATCCGAATCATTTGCTTTATCAGCCGGGTACACTAACCGGAAATTTGGTGATTTATTTGGCGGAGATACCACCGGCCGTCAGTCGCCTTCAGGTTATGCCGAGCAGGCGTTTGATGTTAAGATGAAATTACGCCTGGGGAAAAATAGTACACTTACAGCCTCTCATCAATTTGTAAAACAGGAAGATGTTCCGCTGTATCATAAAGTGGTATTGGAAAATTATGCATACTATTTTTTCTCTCCGCAGGAACGGAAGATGAGTTACCTGAAATTAGAGACAAAAACTGCGCACCGGTGGATGGAATCGATCAATTTCATTCTTTCTGAGCAGGAAAGTTTTGAAAAAAGGACTTATCTCAAACAGGGTAACGCAAACCGTTTTTCAGAAGAAGATCGTGTGAAAACTTTAGGGGCTACTGTTGATGTATCTTCTGCGTTGAGCGAACACTGGCATGCGAATAGTGGTATTGAATATTATCATGATAAGGTTAACAGTACCAAATGGCAGCAACCAATCATCGGATCAACGCCATTACAGTTACGCGGATTATACCCGGATAATTCTTCAGACGATAATTTCTCTTTGTATTCACTGCACCATCTTAAGCTGGGAAAGATAGATGTTGAAACTGGTCTGCGATACAATTTACTGGGCATACATATTCCAGATACAAGCCAGTTGCCCGGCAAACTGGGTAATGTAACCGTTAAGCCTTCCTCGCTCGTTGTTAATGCGGCAATCGGTTATGAACTAAACCGAAAATCAAGGGTATATGTAGCTTTCAGCACAGGCTACCGTTCTCCTAATATTGACGATATGGGCAGTTTGGGCCTCGTTGATTTTCGTTATGAGGTGCCTGCCTATCAACTGAAACCTGAGAAAAGCTATCATACAGAATTGGGATATAAGTTAAGAACTAAAAAGTGGCAAAGCTCCCTGTCGGTGTATTATATGCGGCTTACCGATCTGATCACAAGAGTGCAGGTGCCCGGACAAACCATTAATGGCTACAAAGTATATACAAAAGAGAACAGCCAGCAATCTTATATAACGGGAACCGAATTTGAATTGCAGTATCAACTCTCACGGTCTTTTAATTTTCAAACAGGTGCGGCCTACGCATTCGGGCAGAATATTTCGGCCAATGAACCCATGCGGCGTATTCCGCCTTTTAATGGCAAACTGCAGTTGCAATATCAGCTGCATGGATGGTATATAACGATAGAAGACTTTTTTGCCGGCGCACAAAACAGATTGGCACAGGGCGATAAAGATGATAACAGAATTCCATTGGGCGGAACACCGGGATGGAACCTGGTTAACCTTAATGCAGGGCATACAGGTAAATATGTTACCGTTCGTGCAGGCGTGCAGAACCTGCAGAATACTGATTACAGAACACATGGCAGTGGCATTAACGGAATGGGTAGAAGTGTATGGATGTCTGCTCAGTTCAGATTATAAACAATAAATACATGGAAACGCAAAAACGGATTACCGCAACGGTTGATGAAATTATAGCTCTCTATGAAAGATTTGGCGGGGAAGATTATATAGGCGAGCCGGTTTCACAGATAGAACATATGTGCCAATGTGCCCAATTAGCAGAAAATGAAGGATATGATGCCGAAGTAATACTCGCAGCTTTCTTTCACGATATCGGGCATTTGTGCGAGCATATTATGTCTGTTGCACATATGGATGGCTACGGTGTTTTTGAACATGAAAAACTGGGAGCCGATTATCTCATCGACAAAGGATTCTCAAAAAAGATCGCACAACTGGTGGCATCGCATGTGGCTGCCAAAAGATACCTGACCTATCGTTACCCTGAATACTTTGAAAAATTATCTCCTGCAAGCAGGGAAACACTTGCTTTTCAGGGTGGCATGATGACGGAAGAAGAAGCCATCGCTTTTGAAAATGATCCCTTGGCAGACCTCTACATCACTTTGCGTAAATGGGATGAAAAGGCCAAGGAAGAACATATTCCATTGCCGTCTCTGAATCATTACAGGGAAATGATGCTGCAACATTTACAAACACAGGAAAACTAAACGAATTATTATGGATATAGCATTGGTTGTTTTTGATATGGCCGGCACCACCGTAGCCGACAGAGGCAACGTAAACAAAGCATTCAGGGATGCTTTTGCATCGGAAGGAATTAAAGTACAGGAGAAAGATGTTGACAAAGTAATGGGGTATCGTAAGATTGAAGCAGTAAAGACCATCATTGAGCAATATGCGCCATTTCTTGCTGAAAAAACCGATGAAACAATTGAACGGATCCACAACAGGTTTAATGATGATATGGTGGCTTTTTATGAGAATGATTCGGAGTTAAAACCACTTCCGTTTGCAGAAGAGTTATTTCAACTGCTGCACAATAAAAATATTGTAGTTACGCTTAATACAGGCTTCACAAGAAGAATTACCGATGCAATTTTAAAGCGTCTTGGCTGGGATAAAAATCCATTTATCAGCAAGGTGATCTGTAGTGATGAAGTACCTGAAGGAAGGCCTCATTCATATATGATTCATTCTTTAATGAAAGAAGCCGGAATTGCAGATGTTACGCGTGTTGCCAAAGTAGGAGATACAAAGGTAGATATACTGGAAGGCCAGTTGGCAGGATGCGGCGTAGTGGTGGCAGTTACCACCGGCGCTTACAGCCGTGAAGAATTGGCCCAGTATCAACCCGATTACATTATAGACTCATTAAGGGAATTACCAGCATTAATTCAAATACAGTGATAACTGTTATAGCCCAAGCCGATAAAAAGAAACACCGTGATACCATGGTGGCTATTTATGCCGCCATCATCACATTTCTTACCTATGCAACGGTATACGCTTTCCGCAAACCGTTTACAGTAGGCGTTTTTGACAACGAGCACGATGTATTGGGCATTCATTACAAAGATGCGCTTGTTATCAGCCAGGTATTTGGCTATATGTTCAGCAAGTTTTACGGCATTCGTTTTATTGCCGAGCTAAAAAATATCGGAAGAGGCAGAACAATTCTTTTATTGGTAGGTATTTCATGGCTGGCGTTATTGCTTTTTGCCATCATACCATCTCCCTGGAATATTCTGTTTCTTTTTATCAACGGATTTCCGCTGGGCATGATATGGGGTATTGTTTTTTCTTATGTAGAAGGAAGAAGGGCTACTGATTTTATTGGAGCAGCATTAGCTGTCAGTTTTATTTTCTCATCGGGCTTTGTGAAATCTGTTGCCCAATGGCTCATGATTCATGTTAATGTTACAGAACAATGGCTGCCTTTTGTTACCGGCATGGTATTTCTGCTGCCTATGTTACTCTTTGTGTTTTTATTGGAGAAAATTCCACCTCCCTCCCAATCAGATATCAAAACAAGGGTTACCCGCTTACCAATGAATAAATCCGAAAGAAAAAATTTCTTTCTCGAATTCAGAACAGGGATTGTTTTGCTCATTATTGTTTACGTATTTCTTACACTGTTCAGAGATATCCGCGATAATTATGCAGCAGATATCTGGCGTGAACTGGGTTTTGGCGCACAGCCTTCTGTATTTACCTCAACCGAAATCCCTATCACCATACTGGTATTGATTGTGATCAGCAGCATGATGCTGATAAAGAATAACCGTCATGCATTTGTGATCACGCATTTTATCATCATTGCGGGTTTCCTGCTTGCCGGCATCAGTTCATTATTATTTGTATGGCACCTGATGCCACCGTTTACATGGATGACCCTGGTAGGACTTGGATTATATATCGGTTATATTCCCTTCAACTGCATTTTATTCGACCGGCTCATCGCTACTTTCAGGCATGCCGGAAATGTAGGGTTCCTGATGTACCTGGCCGATTCGTTCGGGTACATGGCAAGTGTGGGGGTGATACTTACCAAAACCATCTTTAACACACAACTTGCATGGACAGTGGTATACAGCAACGGTGTGATTGTTTTATCTGTTATTGGTATAATGGCCACAGTAATGGCTTTGCTGTATTTTAATAAAAAGTATTCAGTTATTCTGCAAATCAATTAATATGAATCAGTCATCTGCCATTGTAATCGGTGCAGGTATTGTTGGTCTTGCCACCGCACGCGCCCTATCTTTAAAAGGCTACAGCGTTACTGTGATTGAACGAACAGAAAAAGCTGTGGGGGCATCTATTCGCAATTTTGGTATGGTGTGGCCGGTTGGTCAGCCTGATGGAAAATTATACAACCGTGCTATCCGCAGCAAACAGGTATGGAGAGAGATAGCCGACAGTATTGGTCTATGGTACGATGAAGTGGGCAGCCTTCATGTTGCCCACCATGCCGATGAATGGGAGGTATTGCAGGAACTGCATGATGTTTTTTCAAAAACCGGGAGGCCCGTTAGCCTGCTACAACCATCGCAGGTAGCTGAAAAATACAAAGGTATTAAAACAGAAAACCTGCTTGGCGGATTATACAGCTCCACCGAAATGATTGTTGATCCACGTGAAGCCATAGCTGCTATCCCTTCTTATCTTGATGAGTATCTTGATGTGCGGTTTATCTGGGGCAAGCAGGTGAATGCGGTTGAAGCAGGTAAAGTGTTTATGGGAAATGAATTTCTGCAGGCCGACCTGATCTGCATTTGCAGCGGCGCAGACTTTGAAACCCTGTATCCCGAACATTATGCGGCTTCCGGCATAACAAAATGTAAATTGCAGATGATGCGTTTTACACTACCCGCAGAAAACTACCGGATAGGCACCTCAGTATGTGGCGGTTTATCGCTGATTCATTATAATAGTTTTAAAGCAGCTGCTTCTTTACCTGCTTTACAGAAAAGATACCGGGAAGAGATGGCAGAATACCTGAAATGGGGTATCCATGTAATGGTATCTCAAAACGACAAAGGCGAATTAACAGTAGGAGATTCGCATGAATACGGCCATACGTTCGATCCATTTGATAAGGCTCACATTAATGAACTGATCACAGATTACCTGGAAAAGTTCATGGCAACAAAAGACTGGAAACTGACACAATCATGGAACGGCATCTATCCTAAAATGACCAATGGTGAAACAGATATAGTGATAAACCCTGAATCGGGGGTATATATTCTCAACGGGCTGGGTGGGGCAGGCATGACACTCTCTTTTGGTTTTGCCGAAGAGATTGTGTCTGGTATATGACCATCTTTAATGAAATTGACTTACTTATTAATCAACCAATATGAAAAAAAATCTGCTCTTCACCTGCGCTGTTTTTGCAGCTATTACAGTGTCGGCCCAATCTTTAAAAACACTGGAATCAAAACGTATCGGTCTTCCCAACGGATGGAGTCTTACACCTGTGGGTAAAAGTATTCCGGTGGGCGACCTGCCATTAAATATAGCTGTCTCATCTTCAAAAAAATACATAGCCGTTACCAATAACGGCCAGAGCACACAATCGCTGCAACTGATAGATGTTGCAACGGAAAAAGTGCTTGATCATATTAAAATAGCCAAATCGTGGGTAGGATTGAAGTTCAGTGCCGATGAAAAATACCTCTATGCTTCCGGTGGTAATGATAACTGGATAATGAAATATGCAGTGAAAAATAATAAACTGGTTACTGCAGACAGTATAAAATTGGGAGATAAATGGCCCAACAGAATATCACCAACAGGTATTGAAATTAACGACCAGGCTAACAGGATGTATGTTGTAACCAAAGACAACAAAGTATTGTATGAGATAGATCTTGATTCAAAAAAGATCATTAAACAGGTTACACTGCCCGGTGAAGCTTATACCTGTTTACTTTCTCCCGATAAAAAAGAACTATACATTTCCTGCTGGGGATGCGGCAAACTATTGGTGTATAGTACCACCCAACAAAAGCTCACAGATGAAATTACAGTGGGCAGTAATCCCAACGATATTTGCCTGTCTGCAAACGGCCGCTACCTGTATATTACCAACGCTAATGATAACAGCGTATCAGTGATAGATGTTAAGCAAAGAAAAGTATTGGAAACATTAAATGCAGCGTTATATCCTGATGCACCAACCGGCTCAACAACCAATGGTGTGGCACTTAGTGCTGATGAAAAAACCTTATACATTGCCAATGCAGATAATAATTGCCTGTCGGTATTTGATGTAAGTAAACACGGAAGCAGTGTGTCGAAAGGATTTATCCCTGTGGGGTGGTATCCTACCTGTGTAAGAACTATCGGCAAGAAAATATATGTAACCAACGGGAAAGGGTTTACCTCCATGGCCAATCCCCAGGGCCCAAATCCGGTTGATAAAAAAGTACAATTGGCCTATCAACTGGGAGATACCTCAACACTTAATAAAGTACAATATATAGGCGGCCTGTTTAAAGGAACACTGAGCATCATCAATACCCCAACTGATCAGCAGTTAAGTATGTATTCACAGGCAGTGTACCATAACACACCATACAGTAAAGTAAGAGAATCACTGTCCAACGGCGAGAAAGGCAATCCGATACCTATGAAAGTTGGAGAGGCCTCACCAATCAAATACGTATTTTATATAGTTAAAGAGAACCGCACTTACGACCAGGTATTGGGAGATATGCCTGAAGGTAACGGAGATAAAAACCTTTGTCTTTTTGGTGAGAAGGTTACACCCAACCTCCATGCATTGTCGAGAGAATTTGTATTACTCGATAATTTTTATGTAGACGGTGAGGTGAGCGCCGATGGGCATAACTGGAGCCTTGGGGCCTATTCAACAGATTATCTTGAAAAAACATGGCCCACCAGTTATGGCGGCCGTGGTGGTGATTATGATGCAGAAGGTAACCGCGCCATTGCCAATAATAAAAATGGTTTTATATGGGATCATTGTAAACGGGCAGGTATCAGCTATCGCACGTATGGTGAGTTTGCAGACGATTATAAACCCAATATCCCGGTGCTGAAAGACCATTTCTGTCCGTATTATACCAGTTGGGATCAAAAGATCAGGGACACTACAAGAGTAGGGCAGTGGAAACGGGATTTTGATTCATTACTTGCAGCCAATGCATTGCCCAGGTTAAATACATTGCGCATTATTAATGATCATACAGAAGGTCTGAGTAAAGGTAAGCCCACACCATTTGCCCATGTGGCCGATAATGATCTTGCCATCGGTATGTTTGTAGAATACCTGAGCAAGAGCCCGGTTTGGAAAGAAAGCGCTGTATTCGTAATTGAAGATGATGCACAGGATGGACCAGATCATGTGGATGCACACAGGAGTACAGCCTATGTAGCAGGCGGATTTGTAAAAAGACATTTTGTTGATCATACTATGTATTCTACCTCATCTATGTTGCGTACTATTGAATTGATCCTGGGCATCGGGCCGATGAGTCAGTATGATGCCGCTGCTACACCCATGTGGCGTTGTTTTTCAGCCCAACCAGATATGACCGTTTTTACTGCCCGTCCTTTACAGGTAGATATTAATGAGAAGAATGCCGTGGAAAATGCATGGCAGCGAAAAAGCGAAACATTTGATTTTGCAAAAGAAGACAGGATCCCGGACCGTGAGTTTACAGAAGTGATATGGAAGGCAGTGAAAGGAGTAAATGCACTGGTGCCGGCACCCAAAAGAGCAGCATTTCTGAAAACCAATACAGGGAGAAAAGATAATGATTAAAGGTATTTACTGACGTGTTGTGCTATAAAACAAATAGTTACATAGGTTAGGAAACAGGGCAGATAGTTTAAAAGCAATGTTTCTTTTCTGTTTTCCTATGTACCTATGTGTTTTAAAATAACTTGAAACAAAGAACAGTTGCATCATCCGATACTTCTCAAAGTAAAAATGCTTCAGGCTAAAATTTCAACAACAAAACGCGTTAAAAAGTATTTAACTGCTGAAATGTGGAAAATTTGTGAAATAGGTTGCCCGCTTAACCCGCACATAACTTTAGCGTAACAATTTGGTAACATTTGATTTTCCTTTTGTTTCCAAATTAATTTCTTGTTAATATTCAGGTAACATTTTGGTAACATGCCACGCTAACCTTTGCACAAACCAAAACATCTGTTGTGCGAAAATTAGTTTTGTTCTTCTCTCTTGTACTCTTCACTTCGTTTGCCATCGCTCAAAAAGTAAAAGTGGCAGGAAAGGTTTCCAATGGTAAAAACGAAGGCCTGGCCGGCGTTACCATTAAGATATCCGGGGCCATTACCGGTATAGTTAAAACAGATGTAGATGGCCATTACTCGTTCAACGCGGAGTTTGGGAAAAAATACAGCATCACGCTTTCTTATATTGGGTATAAAGACAAAAGTATAGATGATATCAGCATCACACATGCAAACGAAGAAGAAACACTGAATGTGATTTTGGAAGAAAGTGGAAAATTACTGGAATCAGTAACCGTAAAGTCTTCTACCCGTGGCAATGCAAAAGGTGAAACTATCAATGCATTAATTGCATTCCAGAAAAATACTTCTACTGTTGCGCAGGTTGTTTCCGGAGAAGCCATCAGAAGATCTCCCGATAAAAATACAGGTGAAGTACTTAAAAGAGTACCCGGCACTTCTGTTCAGGAGGGCAAATACCTTGTGGTACGCGGTTTGGCCGACCGTTATAACCAGGCCATGTTAAACGGTGTTCTGTTGAGCAGCACCGAGCCCGACAGGAAAACATTTTCTTTTGATGTGTTTCCTGCCCCAATGATCGATAATATCATTATCAATAAAGCATTCGTTCCTGAATTGCCGGGTGAGTGGGCAGGTGGTTTGATACAGGTTAATACCAAAGATGTTCCTTCCAGTAATTTTTTAAATGTACAGTTAGGTACCGGTTTTAATACACAAACCGCAGGCAGTGATTTTTATCAATACCAGGGTGGTAAATTAGATTGGCTGGGTATAGATGATGGTAAAAGAGCTTTGCCAGATGGAATGCCAACTAAATCTGCCTTTAACAGCCTTGATCAAACGCAGAAAATAGTTTACGGAAAACAGTTTGAAAATATCTGGTCAGCAACCAAAAACAGCGCTAACTTTTTGCCAGTAACCAATAAAACTTTCCAGTTAAGCGGTGGTTTTAATACTAAGCTGGGTAACAATAACAAACTGGGTGTTGTATTGGCTCTTACTTACAATCAAAGTTTTAAAAGAACCAATTTCAGTAACCGCCTATACTCTATCAGCAATAATGTGGCCAGCCTGAACTTTGATTATGCAAATGATAAATATAGTCATGATGTATTATGGGGCGCGTTGGGTAATGTAACCCTGCAACTGGGTAATAATAATAAGCTCTCCTGGAAAACAATACTGAACATCAATTCAACTGACTATACAACCAAACGTACCGGTAAAGATTTTGAGAACGATCCGATCAATGGCGAAAATATACGCGCTACTGAATTGGCTTTAAAAGCAAATACTTTCTTCAATACACAACTTACAGGCGATCATAATCTGCCTTCACTTAAACTAAAACTGCACTGGTACGGAAGTTTTAATATCCTTGATCAGTATATTCCAGATCAAAGACGTATCCAGTATAACCAGAATGTGGCAGTTCCCAATTCGCCTTACCTGTTACTGGTGTCTGCATCAAAAACTTCACAAAGAAGTGGCAGCCGTTACTATGGCTTCCTGAATGATTACATCTATACGGGAGGTGGAGATATCGCTAAAAGTTTTACAGTAAACGGTTTAAACCAGTCTGTGAAACTGGGGTATATGTTGCAGGTTAAAGACCGTTTATTTGATTCAAGACCCTTCTCTATCTACCTGCCTTCTGATAATCCATCATTACGTTTGCTGACAGAAGAGGTGGTATTCAGCCAGGAGAATTTTGGTACAGGTTTTGACAATAAATTTGCCTTCAACGAAATTTATGGTGACCAGTACAGGTATGTTGCCAACACCATTTTAAATGCAGGCTTCCTGCAGTTCGATAACCAGTTAACACAAAAATTGCGTGCCACATGGGGTTTACGTTGGGAAAATTTTGACCAGATCGTTGGTAGCGTAAAAGCAAAAGATCCACGTCATGTGTACAGTAAAGTGGATGATTTCCTGCCGGGACTAAACCTTACTTATAAGGCTACAGACAAAACAAATTTCCGTTTATCAGGTTCACAAACCGTTATCAGACCTGAGTTTCGTGAGTTGAGTCCGTTTGCTTTCTTCGATTTTGATCTGGGCGCCACCACAACTGGTAATAAATCATTAGTACGTACCAAAGTGAGCAATGCCGATCTCCGTTTTGAAATGTACCCACGCGCGGGAGAGCTGTTTACTATTGGTGTGTTCTATAAATATTTTGATAAACCAATTGAGTTATTCTTTAACCAAACAGGAGCAGGTAGCTCCAGTACATTCAACTATATCAATGCTGATAAAGCTTCAGGATATGGTGTGGAACTTGACTTCAGAAAGAAACTGGATGTTGTTGCTGACGGACTGCGCAATTTCACCTTCCAGGGTAACTTCTCTTACATACATAACCGTGTAACCAGTGAAGGAACCAATTTAGACAGACCAATGCAGGGACAAAGTCCTTACCTGATCAATGCCGCATTGCAATATGATGTAGAGAAAGCAGGATTGAGCACTACTTTATTGTTTAACCAGATCGGTCGCCGTATCCTTTATGTTGGCAGCAGTGATTATCCGCCGGTATGGGAAAATCCGAGACCATTGCTTGATTTCCAGATAGCCAAAAAAGTGCTGAAAAGAAAGGGAGAAGTAAAACTGAATGTATCAGACATCCTCAACCAGGTGGCTTATTACTATCACGATCTGAATAACAACGGAAAATTTGACAAAACAACAGACGCTATCTCCATTGCACGTAAACACGGAACAAACGTAAGTATCTCATTTGCCTATAATATCAAATAAACAAACAACTAAAAATCTATAAACACGCGAACATGAAAAAGTTATTCATTCTGATTGCATCGGTAGGTATGATGGCAACCGGTTGTCGTAAAATTGAAGTAGATGGTGGTACAACAATTACCCCTACTCCAACTCCAACTGCAGAAAACACTATCCTTGAGGGAAGGATCATTAACAACCTGACCCTGAAAGCAGCGTATACTTATAAGCTACGTGGATTAGTGTATGTAACCAATGGTGCTATCCTCACTATTGAGCCAGGCACAAAGATTGTTGGAGAAAACGGTAAGAACGGTGCGTTGATCATTACACGCGGTGCAAAAATTATTGCTGACGGTACTTCTGATAAACCCATCGTATTTACTTCTGAAGCGCCTACACCACAACGTGGCGACTGGGCAGGTCTTGTAGTATTGGGCCAGGCTCCCAACAACTCTTCTTATAACGGTGTGGACGGTATTGGTGAGATTGAAGGCGGTATCAATAACAGCGATGGTCTTGGTTTATATGGCCTCGGTGCAACATCCAACCTGGCTGATAACAGCGGTATCTTACGTTATGTTCGTATTGAATATGCCGGATACGCTTTCTTACCCGATAAAGAGATCAACGGTTTAACATTTGGTGGTGTGGGTAACCAGACAATTGTTGACTATGTTCAGGTGTCTTACGCAAACGATGACTCATTTGAGTGGTTTGGCGGTTCTGTAAATTGCAAACACCTGATCTCATTCCGCACATTGGATGATGACTTTGATACTGATAACGGTTTTAGCGGTAAAGTACAGTTTGGTATTTCACTGCGCGATTCTTCTGTAGCTGATATCTCTAAGAGCGAAGCTTTTGAGTGCGATAATGATGCCAACGGATCTGATAGAAAAACTTTCCTGCAGTCTATCGGTGCAAGCGCCAATAACCCTGTTGCCATTGTTCCTGTTAGAACAGTCGCAGTATTCAGCAATATGACCCTGGTTGGACCAAAAGAAACAGCCACTTCAAAAGGGAATAGCTTGTTCCTGGCTGGCGCCCAATTACGCCGTAACTGTGAACAAAGCATTTTCAACTCTGTATTTGTAGGCTGGAATGGCGGATCAGTAAACGGTTTATTGATTGATGCAAGTAAAGGAATACCTGTTGACCTGAATCTGGATCCTGCAGGCGGACTGAATTTCCGTAACAACATCATTGCCGGTGTTACCACCAATGCTGTTAACTATGCGCCAAGTGCTACAGCACCAACTGGCGCTACTAAGGCAACTATCACAGATTGGGTAAATACACCTGCTTTTGGAAACACTTTACTGGCTGCTAATACTGATGCGGGCCTTGTTGCACCGTTCAATTATGCTGCTCCTGATTTTAACCCTGGTTCTGCTACTGCGGCTGCCGCTACCGGTGCAGATTTCAGCAGCGCTAAATTGAAAACAAATACATCAGGCAAAGCCGACTTTACAGCAGTTGCTTATAAAGGCGCTTGCGCAGTAGGTGATACCTGGTGGAAAGCATGGACATCTTTTAAATAAAATACTTTTCAATAAGAAAGCCGCCTGCATATTGCTGGCGGCTTTTTTATAATCCGCTTATACCGGCTTTTGATAAAACATGAGAATGAAACAGCTTATTCCTTCCCTTTTTGTTGTTTTTCTTTTTGCCTGTCAGTCGGAGCAAAAAGAAAATACAGATAATGAAACAAAAAAAGATACCGTTAAGATCAGCGAATCGATCAGAACCAATACTTCCTTTTTATACGATTATAAGGCGTTGGAAGAAATGTTTACCAACGATAACTGGTTGCTGGCCGGCAAGAACGATAGCAGCTATTTTTATTTCAGCAGGCTGGGCGATTTTAAAGTGAATACCTACGAATACAAATTAGTTAAAGGAGATTCTGCGGCAGTAAAATATACATCTGTTCAAAAAGAAGGAGATAAGATCGCGTGGGAGTTCAATAATCAAAAACTGTATTTAAACAGTGCCACTAAAGCACGTGCCGTATGGTCTGTAGCCGGTGCCGATTCTTTGCGGTACGAGTTTTTGCGTGTTAATGAGAACCAAATAGCGCTTATCTATCCAGACAAGCATAAACTGATCCTGCATAAAACATTGCCCTTCAGCCTGTTCTTAGTACGGAGCCGTTACGATTTTACACACGGAACCAGGTATGCATTTGATAATACACCATCTTCCAAACAGAAATAGGAGCGCTGTAATTTTTTTTAAAGAATGATGCTATGAAAGTAAAAACCTTCATTAGTCTGTCCTCCCATAAAAGATTTTTTGATCTGATCAATAAATTATTGGACCATACGCCTGCTGAAGAAAAAACAGAGAATGAATTGCTCACGGAACTTGGCAAACAAAAAGAAATACTGGAACAAATATATGTTCAGTATAATGGCAAATTTGATGAGCTGCACCGGTTGATTGCTGAATACCAGGTTCAGCAAATCCAGATCCGTAAAAAAATAAGGCAGATCCAACTGGATAAAAAGGATAAAAAAGAACCGGTTTATTTTTTCAGAAAGGGAGATGATATTGGTTCTTCTTTTCAGGGACTGATTTATCTCCTCATCCACATTATCCTGTTTGATGATACATGGGTAGCGGTTTTAGAAGGCCTGGACTATATGATATAATCCGTGGGGGAGATGTGTTGAGAAAAAAGTAAAAAGTCGAAAATCAAAAGTTAAAAATAAGGGAACCCGCATAATCTCTCTGTGTATCTCCAAATCTCTGTGATCTTTGTTAAAAAAATCCTGTACTAACTATGCAGCAGTTTCTTTTTAACTGGGTTTGTCTCCAAAATAGCTATTACCGGGGATGACTGGTTTCAGCAGTTTGTAATAAATTTTCTTTTCGCCATACTAAGTTCCAGAAACAGGCCTGGTATTTTTTATTCACTTCCCAGAAACCATTGGCTTTATAACGTCTTGAGGAAGATAACATTTTTAAAGATGGTATGTAACCTACATAACCATAGTGCGATAGTCTTTTACCCATATCCACATCGTCTCCATAAAAAGTGAGATCTGTATTATAGCCACCGGCTCTTTCAAGTACTTCAGCGCGTATAAAAGCATTCCCTCCAATCAGGATGGCCGCCCTGCCTGTTAGTTGTACCAACAGGTTAACAACCGGGTAACATATTTTTTGAGAAAGTAATGAACTGCTGCGCATCCATCTATCCCCGTCAAAATAATCGTAAGGCCCCGTTACGGCTACTTTTTTACCGCTTTTGCATAAAGCGGTAACACCTTTTTTTAGCCAGTGCTCATCTGGCAAACAATCGGCATCTAATTGTGCAATAATAGAGCCTGTGGCCATTCTCCTGGCGCATTCCCGCGCAAAATTGGTGCCTTTCCTCGATTCATAGGCAAGTTTAATGGCGATCCCATTGTCTTTATGGGTTGCAATAAACTGTTGAATAAGTAATGAAGTACGGTCGGTTGAGGCATTGTCGGCAATAATGATCTCGAAATTGGGATAAGCCTGTTTTACTACTGCATCCAGTGTTTGGAGTATATAATTTTCTTCATTAAAAGCAGGGATCAATACAGAAACTTTGGGCAGGAAATAATGCTTCATGGCAATAGAATTTAACAGATATAAAGTAACTATCCCAATATTACTTTACTGTATACCGGCGTGCGAATTAATAATAGCATAGCTATTCCATAACCTTAACTTAACCCTGTGTTCATCCGCTCTTTACATGAGAATGGTTCCTTTGTAAAACCTCTCTTAATGAAAATATTTCTGCTTGTTTTTTGTTTTCTTGCCTGCCTGTCGTCCTACGCACAGTCATCCGGTTCACCCCGAAATGTTTTCATCATCACAACCGATGGTTTCAGATGGCAGGAAGTATTTCGGGGTGCAGACTCCCTGCTTATCCGCGATACGGCTTATGTAAAAGATACTGCTCTTATCAGGCAACAATTCTGGAGCGATGATATAACAGAAAGAAGACGCCGGCTATTGCCTTTTTTCTGGGATGTGATCGCAGAAAAAGGGAGCCTGTCCGGTAACCGCAGTTATGAGAATAAAGTAAATGTTTCCAACCTGTACAAAATTTCATATCCCGGATATAATGAAATTCTTACCGGCTATGCCGACAGGCGATTCATTCCAAACCTCACCATCCGCAACAGGAACACCAACCTGCTTGAATTTCTGAATACACGCGAAGATTATGCAGGCAAAGTAGCCGCCTTCAGTTCGTGGAATGTGATGCCTTATATTTTAGATGAAGAACGAAGCCAGATACCTGTTAACAGCGGCTACGAAATGCTGGAAGAAGGCGATGATACATTAAACACACTCATTAACCAGGTACAGGTTAGCATTCCTCATAAAGGACATACCCGTTACGACCTGCTTACCTATACCAGTGCAAAAAATTATATAGAACAGCAACACCCCAAAGTAGTATTTATAGGATTAGGCGAAACAGATGAGTTTGCTCATATGGGCAGGTACGACAGGTATTTGCAGAAAGCGCACCAGGTAGACCAGATCATTTCTGAATTATGGTATTATGTGCAGACCGATCCTTTTTATAAAAATAACACCACATTCATTATCACAACAGATCACGGAAGGGGAAGCAAAACATCCAAATGGTCAAAACATGGTTTCTGGGTAAAAGGTTCAGGAGAAATTTGGGTGGCGATGATCGGGAAAGGTATTGCTCCGGATGGTGAAAAAAAGGCCAAAGAACATATCTATCAGAAACAAATCGCTTCAACGGTTTCAGGCTTACTGGGTGAAAATTTTCGCCCAGAAGATCACCCGGTGGCGGCACCTATCGAAAATGTCGGCAGACCGGCAAATCATGAAACAGTATTGATGAAAAATAAAGCGATCACTGCTAATAAATAAATCGATAGGCTAAGTTCGAATTTTTACGCTTATTGATTTATACATTGGCCTTTGAAAAAAAGCGTTAAGAAATTTACGGAATGAAGCGTTAAGAAATGAACGATGTTTGGCTTTGATAGAATGTTGAAGGGCATATTTGCTCTATATAGGGTCAAAAGTGAGGCTTTAGACTTCGTTCATTTTAGCGTAATGCAGTAAATTTTAGCTTTTTTTCAACAGCCTTGATTTTTTTTGTTACTTTTTTGTATCAAGACAAAAAAGTAAATAGCGTAAATGCTATCGGGAAATCATTTTGCGTTTAGATACTTAATTCTATAATAAAGATGTCATCCATCCTTACCAATTATATTTTAACCTATGGCTACCTGGCTATCTTTTGTGTGGTGTTACTGCAGGAATTAGGCATGCCCGGACTGCCAAACGAATTGGTATTGTTTTATTTTGGATATATCAGCAAACAGGTAGGATTATCTTATCCTATGCTTATTATGCTGGTGGTATTGGCAGATATGATCGGTTCTTTTGTGCTGTATTATATTTTTTATCATGGCAGAACATGGTTGGCAAGCATCAAGCCAAAATGGCTGCCGGTGCCGGTAAAAAAAATAGAACGGATCAAAGAGCGGATCGCATCACATAAAGGCAGGAATATTTTTGTTGCCAAGCTAACGCCCTTCGTCAGAAGTTATCTTCCCGTTGTTGCAGGCTTATTGCACGTAGCACCTGCTCTCTATGGCCGGATCGTTTTAATAACCGCTTTTATCTGGAGCGGGGGATGGGTTACCGCAGGATGGTTATTGCATTTTTAATTTTAATGAATGGAGGTAAAGCACTCAAAACCTCTCCATAAATTTAAGCCAACCTGTTGCAACAGGTTGGCTTAAAAAAAATCATAAAAATCATATTAATCATCAGCGAAATCAGCGATAACGCAATCAGAGATAATGGAACCACTGCTTATTAATATCCCATTTCTCAAACTCTCTGGCTACCTCTGTCAGGAAACTGGCGCCGATACTACCATCTACAATCCGGTGATCATAACTCAGCGACAGGTACATCATATGCCTGATGCCAATGGTATCTCCTTCTTTTGTTTCAATCACAACAGCACGCTTTTTAATAGCACCCACGGCCATAATAGCTACCTGCGGCTGACTAATAATCGGCGTTCCCATCAAACTGCCAAATGTGCCTACATTGGTTAAGGTAAAGGTGCCGCCCTGGGTATCTTCCGGTTTTAATTTATTATTTCGTGCAGCATCGGCAAGGTTATTAACGGCTTTGCTTAACCCTACAATATTCAACTGGTCTGCTCCTTTAATAACCGGAACAATCAGGTTGCCTGTAGACAGCGCCGTGGCCATGCCGATGTTGATATCTTTTTTAATGATGATATTATCCCCGTCGAGTGAACAGTTGACCAAAGGGAAACGTTTGATCACATTCGCAATACATTCAACGAACATGGGGGTGAATGTAAGACGGGTGCCTTCTCTTTTTTCAAATTCTGCTTTTACTTTTTGGCGCCACAAAACCATATGCGTTACATCAGCCTCAGCAAAGCTGGTAACATGCGGACTGGTTTGCTTACTGTTTACCATGTGTTTGGCAATCAGTTTGCGCATTCTGTCCATTTCAATAATTTCTGTTGCGCCGGTAAGCACTACAGATGCAGGGTCAGCAAATTTGCCGGTGTAAGATGCAGGTACATAGCTTTCAGTAATAATGGCCGGACCTGTTTCCTCTGGTGCAGGAATGATAACAGGCGCAGTAGTAACTGCAGATTTTTCTGCAGCAGTTGGTGGTGTATAAGGCGCAAGAGTGCCGGCTTTTTTGTCGGTCACATATTGTAAAATATCTTTTTTAGTAACCCGACCTTCATTACCTGTTCCGGGAATCCTTTCCAACTCGCTTAAAGGAATATTTTCGCTGTTGGCTATGTTTAAAACAAGTGGCGAATAGAAGCGGTTAACAGCAGGTTTCTCTGATAATATCACCGGTTCTGCCGGTGTGTATGGCACTTCCGGAGAGCTTGCATAAAATTCTTCTGCAATAGCTGTTGGGGCCTCAGACGGGATTGGCTGATCTTCAACAGCCAATATTTCAGCTACGGGTTCTACTATCAGAGAAATATTTTCTGTTGCGGGTTCTTGTGCAGGAGCGGAGGATGTAGAACCATTTACTTCGCTGCTGATACGGGCTATCACTGTTCCAATGGGCACCACCTCATTCTCTTTGAATAAAATTTCTGTAATCACTCCTTCCGCAGTAGAAGGTACTTCGCTGTCCACCTTATCGGTGGCTATATCCAAAACGGTCTCATCCTGATTCACGTATTCACCTACCTGCTTATGCCATTTCAGGATGGTAGCTTCCATGATACTCTCGCCCAGTTTGGGCATCACCAGTTCAGCAATTGCCATACTATCGTACTGTTTTAGTTGGGATAAAAGTATATCCTTTCGGTCTTCTAAAATACCATTTGTTGATAAGGGGTCAAAACTTCTTCATTTCCGGCGCTTTTTGCACCTGCCTCAGCTCATCAATCCTCAAAATGATCAGTTCGTGCCAAAACGTTAACCGTTTTCCAGCGCAAAGATACGTAAAAGGTTTAGCGCATTGGTAGCGGTCAATTCAATGTTTCTTTGCCTGTCGAACCGGAAATTGAACAGTTTAGTTACTGTTTTTGTTTTATTCGCCACTGCCACCCATACCATTCCAACCGGTTTCTCTTTAGTTCCCCCGTCGGGTCCCATAATACCGCTTACAGCAATGGCATAATCTGTTTGCATGATATCCAGAACAGATGCAGCCATTTGCCTTACTGTGGCTTCGCTAACAGCACCATCGGTATTCAACATTTCATCACTCACATGCAATATTCGTTGTTTAATGCTGTTATCATAACTTACCACGCTGCCCATAAAATAGGCAGATGAGCCGGCATGGCTGGTAAGCAAATGCGCAATATAGCCACCCGTACAACTTTCGGCAGTAGCTACTGTTTTGCCCTGCTGCTTTAATAGTTTACCCACCACCAGCTCCATCGGAATGTCTTCGCCGGTTACCAGGTGCTCTTTTACAATTTCTTTTAATGAGTTGAAAAGTGTGGCTATTTCATGTTGCAGGGCCTCTTTATCAAAACCAAAAGCGGTGAGCCGAAGTCTTACCATACCATGATTGGGCAGATAGGCAAGTTTGATATGATCCGGCAACGCCTCTTCAAAATCTTTGATCAATTCTGCCAGGTAAGATTCACCAATGCCGGAAGTGAGCAGGGTTCTGTGTTCAATAAAGCCCGATTGGAACAGTTCAGGTATCATGGGAATAACATGATGGGTCATGATCCATTTCATCTCATGCGGTACCCCCGGCAGCGAAATAAATATTTTTCCATCTCTTTTAAACAACATACCCGGAGCGGTACCTTTTTCATTCTGCAATACTAAACAGGTATCCGGTACTTCGGCCTGTTTGGCATTGCGCTCAATCATCGGGCGTTTCAGTATATTTTCAACGATATGGGTGATATAATCAAGAGAGGGTTGGTGTACCACCATCTTGCCCCCAAAATATTTGCATAAAAGGGGCTTGGTAATATCATCGGCCGTTGGACCAAGTCCGCCGGTAATGATGATGATGGATGAGCGTTTGCTTTCATCATCCAGCGCCTGCCAGATATCATCCCAAACATCGCCTACGGCCACCCGGTGTTTTACGGTAATACCTGTTTTGTTAAGTTCCTGTGCTATAAATGCACTGTTGGTATCAATTACCTGTCCAATCAATAATTCATCTCCAATAGTAATGATCGATGCAAAAACTTTTTCCATAGTCAGCTTCAGCTTAATTTTATGCAAGGTAAAGGTCAAATATGAAAACAGCTTATGTGTTAATATGTTTATTGACCGGCATATCCGGTTTATCCGGCCAAACCATTCAGGAGCGTTTGGATAAAGCCTCTGATCGTTTTCTGGCCGATCAGCAAATGAAACATGCACTGGTTGGCATCTCTGTTGTAAAAAGCGAAACAGGTGAAAAAATATTTGAAGTAAATGCACAAACAGGTTTAGCACCAGCAAGTTGCCAGAAAATTATTACAAGCGCAACCTCGTTCGAAATATTAGGCCAGGCATACCGATATCAAACGGTATTAGGTTATGATGGAAGTATTGAGAACGGTGTTTTAAAAGGGAATTTATACCTCATTGGCAGTGGCGACCCCAGCCTGGGAAGCTGGCGTTTCGATTCAACGCGGGAAGGAGCCATGCTGGAACATTGGATGAACACGCTTAAACAAAAAAGCATCCGCAGAATAGATGGTAACCTTATTGCATACACCGGCAAATGGGAACAGGAAACATTGCCCGACGGATGGATATGGGAAGATATTGGCAATTATTACGGCGCAGGCGCTGCTGCATTAAACTGGCGCGAAAACCAGTATGATCTGATTCTAAAGTCGGGCCCGGCAGTGGGCGATAAAGCAACAATAGTTGCCATGAAGCCGGAGCCTTATGGCATAACCATGGAAAGCCGGCTTCTTTCAGGCCCAAGGGGCTCGGGCGATAATGCCTATATCTATCTCCCGCCTTTTGCTACTAATGGCTATGTAAAAGGAACCATTCCGGCAGATGAGAAAACTTTTATTATTTCCGGCTCCCTTCCCAACCCGGCCTTACAGATCCTGGCTACGCTGAATGAGAAGTTAACTAACTCGGGCATCAGGTCTAAAAATTTTTATGTATTAGCCGATGGACCGATGCCTGTATATACTTCACTGCATATCCAATATTCACCGCCTCTGTACGACATGAATAACTGGTTTATGAAAAAAAGCATTAACCTGTATGGAGAGTCACTGGTAAAAACGATTGCTTACGAAAAAACAGGTTTGGGCTCAACGGAGAAAGGAGTGGAGCAGGTAGTAAAATTCTGGAAGGAGCGGGGGATTGAACCATCTGCTTTGCATATGATTGATGGAAGCGGTTTATCCCCGCAAAACCGCGTAACGGCAGATGCCCTTGTTAAGGTGCTGCAATATGCCCGCAGCAGGCCCTGGTTCAGGTATTATTATGATGCCTTGCCCGAATTTAACCAGATGAAACTTAAAAGCGGCACCATTGGCGGTGCTAAAAGCTTTGCCGGCTATCATACTGCCAAAGATGGAACTACCTATACAGTGGCCATCATTGTAAATAATTATGATGGATCGGCGGGAGAAATAGTAAGGAAAATATTCCGGGTATTGGACGAGTTGAAATAATTCCCTGCCTACCCCGTAAATCATTAATAACCTGCGTTTTCACGCCATTGCGTGACTTATTTTCCGCTAACTTTAAGCCACTAAAAAACACTTTGCTATGAAAGAACAAAATTTCAGGAATCACACCCGTTATATATTTGGTTATCATGTGGTCACTTTTGCGGCTATTCTTGCTTTATTGATCGGAGCATTTATTAACCTGAGTCATTCTGCCAAAGAGAATCTCTATTCGGCTTCACTGATCTGTTTGATCGCGGTTATTTTGGGTGCCGTTTTCTGGTACATGAGAAGTTTTGCTTTACGCGCCCAGGACAGGGCCATACGTGCAGAGGAAAAACTGCGTTATTATATTTTAACCGGTAAGCCATTGCCTTCAGAGCTGCGCATGGGCCAAATCATCGCTTTACGCTTTGCTTCAGATGAAGAATTCCCGTCTTTAACACAGCGGGCCATTTCTGAGAAATTATCCGGTAACGAGATTAAACAGGCCATCCGTAGCTGGCGTCCGGACTATCACAGGGTCTGATCGCTAAAAAATGGTGTTAATTTTTCCTTTAACTCATCGGGCATCCCGATCCATTTCCCGGTGGTGGTGTTGATAAAGAATAAAGCTACTTTGCCTGTGGTGAGTAGCTTTTTTCTTTCATTATATACCTCGTGATGAAATTCAATCTGGTGCTTTTGGGGCAGTTCTTTCAGCATTGTTTTAATGGTGATCAGGTCGTCGTAATGTGCGGGCCTTAAAAACCTTGCTTCCATTGCTACCACTGGCATTCTTACCCCCATTTCTTCCATTTTTTTATAGGTAAAACCCAGCTCGCGGATGCATTCTGCACGACCTACTTCAAAGTACTGGGCATAGTTGCCGTAATACACAATGTCCATCTGGTCTGTTTCAGCATATCTAACCCTTACGGTGGTAATGTGTTCGTACATGATGATCTTAATTTGTTGACAAACTTACGCAGTCTATCTGTTTTTCCACAAATGATGGAATGATGTTTGCTTACAAACCCCTAATGCTACCTTTAAAACAGGTTTTCGCTTTTTGTTAAGAAAGAAACTGAAATCTTTGTTGCGTTGTTGTTTGGGGAACCTCTTCTGTTGGAATGAAAAAAAATGCCACAGAATACACAGATTTTCGCAGACGGTTTCTGTGTTATTCTGTGCCTTCTGTGGCAAAAAGGATAACATTCGTAAAGATAGCTCCATCTTTCTAACACTTTTGATTAGGTAACCTATAACGGCCTGTTCGCATTAGTCGCTTTTCTAAAATGGTTGATATAAACAGCTTAAACAGTCCTTGCTCTATGAAGAAACTCGTTTATATTTTTTTGTTTGTTTCAGGCTGTGCCATTAGCAGTACACTGCCTGCGCAACTTACCCGGAATATGCACGATCCGGATGCTGAATTTAAAAATGCCAAAGAGCTTTACCAGAAAGAGCAATACAGCCTGGCTTACCCGGTGTTTAAGCAACTGTACAGCAATGGCGCTGAACAAACTAACCTTTCGGCTACCATCAGGCTGGAGTGCCAATATTATTATATCATCTGCGGACTGCAACTGAATGACGAAACGGCTGTGCCATTGGCCGTAGCATTTACTGAGTTGGAGAATAATCCCGCCCGTGTTCAGATGATGAACTTTCATTTGGGCGAATACTATTTCCGTAAGCAGGAATTTGGCAATGCCCAAAACTGCTATGCCGGTGCAGGTATCGACAACCTGAACAACCGTGAAATTGCGGATATGAAATTTCATCAGGCCTATGGGTACTTTGTGATGCAGCAGTTTGATAAAGCAAAACCTTTATTCAATGCCATCCGCCAGTTGCCAAAAGACCCCAATTATCTTGATGCAAATTATTATTACGGTTTTATCTGTTTCAATGAGAAGAACTATAAACAGGCATTAGAGAGTTTCCTGATTGCAGAGAAACTACCCGAGTATCAGAATGTCATCCCTTTTTACTTGGCCGAGATCTACTATTTTAATGGCGATAAAGATAAGGCGCTGGAAACAGGTGTGAATGCTATCCGCAAAACAGGTCAGTATTACGACCTGCAATTGCACCAATTAGTCGGTCATCTTCTGTTTGAAAAAAGAGAGTACGCGCAGGCTCTGCCTTATCTTGAAAAATTTATAGCAGGCAAAGAAAAAGTAAGAAGGGAAGACCTGTATGAGCTGGCCTATTGTTATTACGAAGCCGATAACTGGTCAAAATCCATTGAAGGGTTTAAACAACTGGGTGGGGCAGAAGATTCGCTGGCACAGAACAGCATGTACCTGCTGGCCGATGCCTATTTGAAAACAAATGATAAAGCCAATGCCCGCAGCGCTTTCCAGTTCTGTGCATCCAATAACAGTAACGCGGTACAGAAAGAAGTCTCAGCCTTTAACTACGGTAAGCTTTCTTACGATCTGGGCTATATGGACCCTGCATTGAAGGCGTTCCAGACTTTTATCAATACCTATCCAAAATCAAACTTTACGCAGGAAGCAAAAGAACTGCTGGTGAATACGCTGGCCAATACCAGCAACTATAAAGAAGCGCTAAAACTATACGAGAGCCTTGGCAGTAAAAGTGATCATGTGGTTAAACTCTATCCTCGCTTATTGTATGGCAGTGCGGTAGAACTGATCAACGACCAGCAGATTGAAAAAGCGGATGAACTATTAACCAAACTATTGCAGGTGCCTTATAATTCGGCACAGCTTCCATTGGCTAATTTCTGGAAAGGGGAGATCGCTTACCGTAATGGTGATATGGATGCTTCTGTTAATTACCTGCTCAATTACCTTAAGAATCCTGTAACCAATGGCGAAGTGAACATTACCAGTGCCCGGTACATTCTTGCTTATGGTTATTTAAAGAAGGAGGAATACACTTCGGCTAAAGAATATTTTGAACTGATCACCAAATATGTATCGCCATCAGCCTCAGCTATTGAACAGGATGCGTACCTGCGTGCTGCTGATTGCTATTTTATGAGTAAAGATTTTAAGCAATCGCTGAAGATGTATGAAACGGTGATCAACCTGCGTTTGCCCTCTGCGGATTATGCGTTGTATCAAAAAGGAATTATTGCGGGTGCTGTGAATAAAAATGCCGAAAAGATCAGCCTGCTGCAATCCCTTGAAAGGTTATATCCAACTTCGCCATTGGTGGCTGATGCCAACCTGGAAATTGCCAATACTTACCTGGGAGATGAAAATTACCAATCGGCCATTGCACCATTAAAAAAAGTGATCGGCAATACCAAAGCTGTTGCGTTGGCACCGCAGGCTTATCTGAAACTTGGGGTTGCCTATTTTAATATGGATAAGAATGATGAGTCGCTGGAAAGTTTTAAAAAACTGGTGACTGCGCATCCAAATACAGAAGAAAGCGCTGATGCAATTGAATATATCCGCAACATTTTTGTAGAAAAACAAAAACCCGGAGAGTTTGCAGAATTTATGAAGCAGAACGGGAAACCTATTACAGATACGGAAGAAGATTCTTTAACCTTCCGATCACCCATGCTGCGTTATGAAGCGAAAGATATGGTTGGGGCTAAAACGGGATTTGCTTATTATCTCCGGAAATTTCCACAAGGGCAACACCAGATTGAGGCTAATTATTTTTCAGCCGAAATGTATATAGCTGATAAATTAGTTAAAGAAGCATTGCCTTTTTACAAGGCAGTGGCCGATCAATCGCAAAATATATATGCCGAAAGAAGTACCCTGCAGGCGGCCCGTATTTATTATTTTGACCTGAAAGATTACACCAACGCAGAAACTTATTTCAGGCAGTTGAAGACCATTGCTACGCAGCAGGAAAACAGGCTGGAAGCAATGCGCGGGCTGTTGCGCTGCCAGTTTAAAGCACAGCAGTGGAAAGAGGCCGCAGCCAATGCAGAAGACCTGCTGCTTGAAAAAGGTATTGCCACAGACGACCGGATGATGGCCAGCATGGTAGTTGCCAAAAACCATCAGTTGAATAACGAATTTGATCCGGCAATCGCCGCTTATAAACAGGTGATCACTGCAGGTAAATCGGAAAATGCGGCGGAAGCACAATACCGGATTGCAGAGATCTTGCTACAGCAAAATAAATCAAGCGAAGCTGAAAAAGCTGCATTTGATGTGATCAAAAAAATGGGGTCGTATGAATACTGGGTTACCAAAAGTTATGTGTTGTTGGGCGATGTGTATGTGCAGCAGAAAGACTGGTTTAATGCAGAAGCCACTTTTAAAAGTGTGGTAGAAAACGCCACGATAACTGAATTGAAGACTGAGGCGCAGCAAAAACTGGCCCTGGTGCTGGAAGAAAAAAATAAAACCAACAAAGTTGAACAACAGTAAAGCGGCTACCTATATGAAATACCTGTTAAAAACCATATGCGTTCTTGTTGTGGCAGCATTATCCTTTTCTAATCTGCATGCGCAGAAAAGAGCAGGGAAGAAGAAAGCCGTTCACAAAACATCAAAAGTTGCCGCTAAACCCGTTAAGGTTAAGCAGGTGCAGCCAGAGAAGGGCCCCCCGGCAGATACTGCCTCTCCCAAAATGGTTACCATCACTTCTGCATTTAAACCATATCTAAAAAATGCAGCGAAAGTGAATTTTACTGCGGCTTCGCCAATCATCGATTCATCTAAAATACCTGTTACCTATAACATTCCTTCTCAGAACCTGTTTTTCTCTTATCAGCCCGTTGCCATCAAACCATTGGCCCTGGCAGTTGATACCGGATTTACCTGGAACAACGATCAATACATCAAGCTTGGCGCAGGTAATTTCAGCAGCCTGTTGGGCGAGGCAGGCCTGGCTTTTGGTGATGGTAAGAATTCAATCACCAATGTTCGCTGGAATTTTGAAACAGCTACCGGGCATTTATTTGCGCAGCAATCTTCCAAATGGGGCATTGATATTGTGTCTGTTTTTAATACAAAGAGTAAGCATGAGTGGACAGCCCATCCTTATTACCATAGCTCAACGCAATACCGGTACGGGTTTCAGCCGGCAAATTTGTCTTATCAGAAAGATGATCTGCTGCAAAGGTTTAATACGGTTGGGGTAGAGATCGGGATGCAGAATAAATTAGTAAACGATTTTGGTATCACGTATCATCCTCAGCTCAATTTTATCCGGTTTTCTGATAACCATGAGGCACAGGAAAATAACCTCATTATCAAAGCGCCCATTAATAAAGCTTTTGGAAAGATCTATGCGTTAAATCTTGATCTGGGCGCTGACCTTTCATCAACCGATGTGCCGTTGATACCTAACCCATTTAACAGTAAGAATAATTTGTTTTACGTTAACCCATCCGTACAATTTAAAACACCCAATTTCAGCCTGAGTGCAGGTATCCGGCCCTCATGGGATAACCAGGTGTATGCCACTTTGCCCAATGTAACCGCAGAAATTAAAATTCCGGATGCACCGCTTGTGATTGAAGCCGGTTGGGTTGGTTCTTACCGCAAGAATACATTAAGAACCTTAGCAGCGTTTAATCCATGGGTTGGTACATTGAATAATCTGCAGAATACCCGCATTAAAGAACAATATGCCGGAATTAAAGTGGCAACAGGGAGTCATTTTACCTACCAGGCAAGAATTTCTTTTCAGCAATTGCTAAACCAACCTTTGTTTCTGAATAGTGCAGGAGATGGAAAAACATTCAATGTATTATTTGAGCCCGATATGAAGGCTGTTAAAGTGCATGGAGAGCTATCCTACACGGTACAGGAAATACTTTCCATCATGGCCGGTGCCACTTACACGCAATACACATCGCTTACCGTAAATGAAAAAGCATGGGGCTTACTGCCGTTTGAAGCAACCGGTTCTGTAAAATGGAAACTGCTGAAGGGCCTGCAACTGAAAGCAGATGTTTTTTTATGGGATGGCAGCCCTTACCGCGATGCAGCCCTTCAAACCAAAAAAGCTGATGCGGTGGCAGACCTGAATTTGGGGGCTGAATTCTCCGTTATGCAACGGCTCAATATCTGGCTGCAGATGAACAACCTGCTCAACACAAGTTACCAACGCTGGAACCAATACCCGGTACTTGGTACGCAGGTTTTGGCAGGAGTTGTATATTCGTTCAGGTAAATAGCCTGATGAATGGATGAATATCTTTACAAATACCTTGTTTTACGCCGTAAACTGAGCATTCCGCAACTGGGAATTTTAGCGCTGGACAATGAGCCTGCCCGTTATGATGAGGCTTCCGGACAATTATTCCCGCCAAAACCAATCATTGTTTTTGAGGAAAATACGGCTTCTGTGCCAGACAGATCTTTTTTTGAGTTTTTGGCAGAAGAAATGGGGGCTGATGATGAAACCGTAACCAAAGGCTTTAATGAATTTTCTACCCGGCTCTGTAAAGATATCGAGGAACAGCATGTTGCTCATTTAAAGGAACTGGGCCGTTTTGAAAAAGGAGATGAGGGGGCTGTATCATTTACACCTGAAACAACTGTATTAGATCTATTGCCAACAATCCAGGCAAACAGGGATGTACTTGAAACAGTTGTTGCAACAACTAATGAAAAAGATGATTATTGGTGGTACTATGCCATTATCCTGCTGATAATAGGAGCAGGGGCGCTCATCTATTATTATGTGTAAGCAGAAAACGAACTGAACTATTTTATTGATTGCTATTGAATATTATGCCTGATCTGATTTCTTATAAACATTGTCCCTGCTGCGGTTCTGCTTCTATCTTTCCGGTATTATCTGCCAAAGATCATACCGTATCCGGTAAAGTATTTGAAATATGGCATTGTGATGAATGTACCGCACGTTTTACCCAGGATATTCCAACAGCTGAACTGATAGGTACTTATTACCAGTCTTCCGCTTATGTATCGCATTCTGATACTGCAAAAGGATTGATCAATCGCTTATATCACCTGGTAAGAAACCGCACTTTACAAGGAAAGAAAAAATTACTACAGAAAGTAACCGGCAAACAAACAGGAAAAATATTAGAGGTAGGTGCCGGTACCGGTGCCTTTGTACATACCATGCAGCAGGCGGGCTGGGAGGTTACTGGACTGGAGCCGGATGATACCGCCCGGCAGAATGCCGCAAGAAAGCATGGTTTAAACTTATTATCGCCCGAACATCTTTTCCATTTTACCGAATCAGCGTTTGATGCCATTACTATGTGGCATGTACTGGAACACGTACACGACCTGCATGGATACCTGAAGCAATTTCAAAAAATACTAAAGCCGGGAGGCCGTCTGGTGATCGCTGTTCCCAATTATACCAGCTATGATGCCAAAGTGTATAAAGAGTTCTGGGCTGCGTATGATGTTCCGCGACACTTATATCATTTTTCTCCAAAGAGTATGACAATCCTTGGGAATGAGAACGGGTTCGATCTGACCGATACAAAGCCTATGTGGTTTGATAGTTTTTATGTAGACATGCTCAGCGAGCAATACCGGAATGAAAGTGGTAACCTGATAGGTGCTGTGTGGAATGGGATGATCTCTAATATTAAAACGCTCTTCAATAAAAACAGGTGCAGCTCTGTGATCTACATCTTTACTAAGAAATAACTTTTGGAAAGTTTTAAAACTTTCCAAAAGTTTTAAAATAGAAAGCCGCAGATTCGCAGATTTTATTTGAATAATCTGCGAACCTGCCTTGTCGGCAGACAGACCTGCGGTTTAATTAGTCGTCCCTCAAAAAGTCAGTTTTAGGAATTGGGCAATAATATCCCGATAAACAGCTAATGCGAACTGGGAGCTGAGTATCCAACATCTGATTGCCTCTGTACGCCAGAGGGTCATGACTCGTTTGAAATTC
>Ga0208395_100039_pt1 | contig 96508 bp, 98 predicted proteins | sample LakWasMet61_LOW9_2_FD_183893 | JGI IMG/M metagenome (GOLD analysis project Ga0208395, IMG submission 183893) | Freshwater sediment methanotrophic microbial communities from Lake Washington under simulated oxygen tension - Sediment Metagenome... | ecosystem: Environmental > Aquatic > Freshwater >...
CAATATGTCAGTTAGTTATTGTCAGAAGACTTAGCGTCTAGTTTTGTCAATCCAGTGTCTGGAAAAAAGCTACTGGTACGACAGGAACAGGTTTGACTGGTGTGTTGGCACCGATGAAAGGCTATACGATTACCTGTTCAGCAACAGGTAATCATTCAACCTTCCCTGGATACGGAATGGTTGATTCAGCAGGTAATGTATTTACCCGTCTTATCGTGCCTTATCTCTGGGATTCTGGATGGGTCAATGGAACCGTGGTGACATACAGTTCAATAAAAGTGTATCTTACTATAGATGGGCTGAACGTTGATTCTGGTTATGCAAGCACGATATTCGCCCCTGCCGCGCCTTGTTTTGTTCCTTGGCCGCTTGTCTAACGTTTTATAAGCTATTTGTAAATAGCTTATAAACGCATTGTCAATCCAGTGTTTGGGCAAGAGTTGCTAGAGTTGTTGCTCAATCTTGTTCTAGTGGCAATGTTGTTAAAGGGTTTGATGCAAACGGCAACATAACTTGTATATCAAATAGTACAGGTGGCGGAACGGGTGGAGGTACGCATACTTGTATTTCTGGACATATGTCTATGGCTGGCTTTGTGTGTGATTTATGGAGCTAATTTGAACTTGTCAATCCAGTGTTTGGAAGAAAGCTAGCGGAGATACAAGTCCTGTAGTCTCGGACCAAAACTATAAGTCATTATTCGCAGGCAAAACTGGAACCGGAATTATGACTTGTAAGGACTCATCCGGAGCCGTATTCCCTTCTCAAATTATGACTATTGTAGTGGCTAATGATGGAAACTCTTTAACCGTCTCTGTAGGTGGAAATATCAGTAGTTGCTACAACCAATACAAGTGCAATAGTTATGGGTGCAGGAATCCTAATGGAGTGCACACTCTAACTGCTCGTGATATTAACGGAGTTACTTATTCAAAAGCTCAACCATTTGGTCTTACTATTTCAGATGTTAATTTAACACTGATGGGATGGAGCACAAACTCAAGTCTAACTTCAGGTTTATTTTCTAATTAATTTTGTCAATCCAGTGTGTGGATGGCACCGACAGCTACACCATCATCTTCCTACAACATTCCGACTGGAACAGGAACCAGATCACTGAATCTAGGGCTGCATCGGATGTGCGTATTGAGCGGCGTTTATTCAGCGAGCACAGGCGGTCAGAATAATTTTTATTGTCAAATAGGCCGTGCTGCTAATGGGCTATACAAAACAACATGGACGCTTACCGCTTCAACTGAATATGTCGGCGGCAATTGGTGTGCCGCAATATGTTCTGATTAACAGCTGACAAGACTATTTTTCACAGAAATAACCCAAGTAATACGAATCCCAAGGTGACATATGATAGTAGCCACCTTGAGCTGCTTGTTTTGCGATGTACCCAGTCGGGCAGGAGCAGTTCCCTGTATTGCTATTCTGGGTTATACATCCAGATGACCATCCGCCTCTAAACATATAACTGCCACCGTAAGCTTTAAGTCCTCCAGCCTTCAACCAGCTACTGGATTGACAACTAGACGCTAAGTCTTCTGACAATAACTAACTGACATATTGCAACCGTAACCAGTTATTGAGTATGTGCAAATTGATTTTAATTGATACCCACTAGGACAACTACTAGCTCCAATATATAAAACAGTTCCTGTAGTTGTTCCACCAGCAGCACCAGCAGCACCAGCAGCACCAGTAGCCCCAGTAGCCCCAGTAGCTCCAGTAGCTCCAGTAGCTCCAGTAGCTCCAGTAGCTCCAGTATCACCTTTTAATCCAGCTTTCCAAATACTGGATTGACAACTTAATTTTTAATACATATCCCATAAGTATCACCAAAACCTATAATTGGTCCTGTCTGAACTCTTGTTTGTCCTGAAGGGCAAGTTCCGCTAGTGTTAGCGCTTACAACAGCCCCTTTTGCGTAGTAACTGGATAAACTTGCGCACGATCCACCCGTGTACACAGTGCCAGCAGGGCACTTAGATGATGGATCTCTACCCCAAATACTGGATTGACAAAATTAATTAGTAAATACACCAGTTAATGATGCCGATCCATTAGCAGGGTTTCCAGATTTAGATCCACCCCACCCAGTTGTACTTAAAGTGATTGTATAGTATGACCATATACCAAGAAATTGCCCTTTCTGATAAGTAAGGCCACTTGAGTTTTGCGAAATAAGGCTATAAGTACCATTTGGGGTGGTGCAACCATATCCATTACAAACATAACCGCCCACGCAATTACTTGTATTTCCACCTGCGCTAACATTCATAGATGATGCATCCGAAGAAACAGAGATACTGGCCGCATAGGTTCCATTTGGTGAGCCTCCTGCTGTAGCACCACTACATGTAATTGAACCAGAACCTGTTTTACTACCAAATAAACTTTGGTAGTTTGAGGATGAGAGAATTCCGCTATCACCTGAAGCTTTCTTCCAGCTACCGGATTGACAAAATCATGACTGCCACGGTACCACTCCCGTTAGAGGTACTGCTGAACACGTAGGGCAACCACCTGGCGAATTAGTAATAATTAGTAATCCATTTAAGGTGGGATTGTAGGTGTCATTACCATTTATGCAACCACCAGATCCTGAACTAATTGTACATACATATTGAGTCGTGCCTGTAGGTGTATACGTTGCATATAATTGATCAGCGCTGTTTACTGTATACCTAGTTGTAGAACCATTTGGTGCGAAATGCCCGATATTTTGGAATGGAGATCCTGAAATTACTGTAACGCTATTCTTATACAAAGTTACATCCGTTGTTAATTGTTTAGCCCCACTACCACTTGCTTTCTTCCAAATACTGGATTGACAAATTACTCACAGGTGTAAGCGGTATCTGAAATTGTTGTAGAGAAACAGCTAGCAGTCGAGGTTGATGCGACAACCACAGGAAGACTACCAGACGGGCAGCTACACGCCCCTGTCCTAACATTGACTCTTAAACATGCAGGACTGGCACATATGGCACTACTAACCGATCTGTATTTATATCCACCATTACCAGCACTATAAAATCCACCTGAACCACCCTGAGCTTTACGCCAGCTACTGGATTGACAAAGCGAAGGCTATGAAGTTCGCCACGCGAATCCTTGAATATTATTTGTTGGTGTATTGAATATCATTGAGCCTCCGGATGCACAGCCCGCATGTGAGTTTTGCATAATGGTATTTCCATTATTCCACCTAATGAAAAAATAACACCAAATTCCTACAGACGGTAATGAGTAAGAGCTTGCAGCTTGAACCTGCACCCATTGGCCAATATTTGTTCCCATACCTGTCAACATTGCTGAACTACGCCAAACACCGGATTGACAATCTAGCGCAGTTCACCCCAATAACGTATCCCAAGATTACAAAAAGCAGAATACGTCTGTGATGCAGGCACGATAAAAGAATACTGAGAAGAGTTATACCAATTGTTGTAGCCTTGATCATCAATAGCATATACACCATTAACTTTGGCATAAGATCCAGTAAAAGTATTTCCATGGTTGCAAGTAATTGCAACCATTATCGGGTTGCTTGTTGCGTTGGTATATGTACCAGCATTTGCTCTACTTGCAGTTACATTTATCCAACTCTGCCCGATACCTAATCCTGATGATCCTTGAGCCTTTGCCCAAACACTGGATTGACAAAAACATCATTGAGCACATATTGCCCATGCTTGATTTGTTGCACACTCAAGCACAGAAACCCATGAATCGCCGCTTGGATAACTATGTACTGGAAATCTTTGATTTTCAGCACACCCACATGATCCTGTAAAAGTGTGCCCACCACCTGTAAGTTTTGTTCCAACAGGACAAGATGCAACCGAAGCGCCTCTGCAAGCTGAATTAGCACCTGTAATAACTACAGTATTAGGATTCCACTGAGCCTTTCGCCAGCTACTGGATTGACAATAAGGAAAACGCTAAGACCATTCAGTCCATCCATCACAACGACTACCGTTAGTTATTTTGTACGTAGCGCCAGGTGGAACGAGCAGAGTATAGGGAGCAATAACTCCGCCATTCCAGCCATACATCGAAGAAACCACTTGCCCATTTATATAAGCGTAAGACATTACACCTATTGAGTTAACCATCGTAACTATTACGACCCTAATTTTCGATGTATTGTTAGTGTAAGTAACGCCGATTTTCGCGGTACATGAGTTAACGGTGCTGCCATAACTGGTAAACGTGGCACCAATTTCTCCATTTCTTCCCCAAAGACCGGATTGACAAGATGATAATCAATAACAAATATAGTTAAAAGTATCATGATTAGCCCATGCGCCCCATAGCCCTACCAATCTTGCTGATGTACCACTAGGACAAGAGCATGTCCCAGTGTAATTATTAGTTACAAAACAACCTACAGACAGATTAGTGGAGTATTGCCCTCCAAAGGTGTTCTGGCGTTTCCAAAAACTGGATTGACAAGGCGATCAATTTGAAAACACAAGAACCGATGTGGCTGGGTAGTCGGCCAAGATCGAAGATGAATTGTAGGTCTGAATAGACATTGAGGTGGTGGATTTGTTATAGCCATAGATTCCACCATAGATACTCGAATTCGACCCTGAATGCACGTAATTTGAATTCGGCATTGCAGTGTTCCAAAAGACTGTATATGTGCCCGTGCTTGAGCGAAACACACCTGACACATTGAAACTGGAGAGTAGTGAGCACCATCCTCCAGCACAGCTCTGACTATTGAAATTGACCCAAGCAGAAGCCCCATGAGCCTGCTTCCCCCAGACACTGGATTGACAAAACTAGACGCTAAGTCTTCTGACAATAACTAACTGACATATTGCAACCGTAACCAGTTATTGAGTATGTGCAAATTGATTTTAATTGATACCCACTAGGACAACTACTAGCTCCAATATATAAAACAGTTCCTGTAGTTGTTCCACCAGCAGCACCAGTAGCTCCAGTATCACCTTTTAATCCAGCTTTCCAAATACTGGATTGACAAGTTACTCACATGTGTAAGTTACTATAGTAACATTCCCGAACGAACAGTCGCTCGTCGTTATCGAAGCAACCACTACGCTACTACTTCCAGCAGGGCAGCTACATGCCCCTGTCCTGCTGTTGGCTCTTTTGCATCCCCAAGAACCATAACATGGGCTGCTATTAACTTGATATAGATATCCACCATTTCCCATGGAGTAGAATCCTCCAGAGCCACCGCCTTGAGCTTTCTTCCAGCTACTGGATTGACAAGATAGTAACCAAACTGAAAATTCTTAATACTTTCACTGAAATAAAGTATCAAGCATAATCATTTGCCATTGGATCGATCATAATGAGCTGCCGCTCATCCACGATCTCAAGGTATTGATCGGGTGGCGGGACATATTTAGATTCTCTAATTAAATTAACAATTCTCCTTAGCAATTCATTCTCAGCCGTTTTAATCGTTGATTGTATGCAGCGGCCAGTAATCTTTAACTCCTCAAAATCTAAAAGATGAACCATTACGCCACCCTCTTGTTTATGAATCTTTGCTGGGTAAGGTACGAGATAATCAATAACAACTTGCTTGCCTTTGTTTTTATTGCCTTCCATTTTCCTGACCAATCGCTGGGCTTTAAGATGTGTGTATCGCTTTAACATTGACAATGATTTATGGCCGCTGATAGAAGCAATCTCCATCATGTCGAGAGTTCCGAGTTCAAACAACCTAGACACAGCTTCATGACGCATATCATGGAAATGTAGATTTTCAATACCAAGTTTAATCAACATAAAACGCCACGTTGATTTTAAGCCCTGTGACGTGTATTTAAACACTCGACCTTTGGTTTGCACACCCATACGGATTAAAACGTCTCTAGCCTTCACGGAAAGCGGAATATCACGCTTAGAACCGTTCTTTGTCTCTGGTAAATGCGCTATTCTTGATTTCAGATTGATATTTTCCCACCGAAGATGCAGGATCTCGCCCTGGCGCATGGCAGTTTCCAGTGCAAGCACAATAATTGAATACAAATCTGGATTAACATGGCCATACGCATAACGAATAATTAAGCGCTCTTCTCTGGCCGTAAGCCTACGATCACGACCTGGTGATGGTTTTGGTTTTCTGACATTAGTAACGGGATTTGCATCACACAAACCCCATTCAATGCGACAAATATCAAAGAAATTTGAAAGCAACGAAAGTTCTAAGCGAACGGTTGCATTGGATAAGGGCTTTTTAGTCTTTGGATTTAATTGAGCTAGTCGCACATCACGATAACTAGCTATATCTACACTGGTGACTTTACGTGTGACAATAAGACCTAATGAAGACTTGCAAATCTGATCAATTCGATACTTCTCTTGTTCATACCCTTTTTTAAGTATCGATACTGTTTTTTTGTATTTATTGAATGCGTCTTTAACCAGTAAATTAGCCATTTTTCCCCTGCTGCAATTCTTGATCAAGTTTCGCCGCAAGGAATGAAAAATTAATATTTAAAGCATGACAAAGAGCACTAATAATATCGAATGTAGGAGAACTACTGCCTAGCTCAATCAATGAAATATAAGAACGATCAACACCACTTTCAAATGCCAAAGTCTCTTGGGTAAATCCATTATCTAAACGGATTTCTCTTAATACCTTACCCAATGCCCTTCTTTCATTATTCATTGCAGCCCCTAAGAGGCCTGCAATATACCCATGAAAACAAAATTACTCCTCCGTACATATACCGAATGATAATTTACTCATAAACCTATTTATTTATGAAATAATGTATATATATTAAAAGGAATAAAATATGGCTAACTTGATGATCGTTGAATCCCCTCAAAAAATAAAGAAACTATCCGAGATCCTCGGCCCTGATTGGAAAATTGCAGCCAGTTTTGGTCACATACGAGATTTACCATTAAATGATCTGGGTATCTCTATCCCCTCATTCCAGCCTACATACGTGATCCCACTAGATGTAAAAGGGCCAGATGGACGAGTATTTTCAAAAAAGAATATCGTTAATAACCTTAAGTCTTTAGTGAAACAATACCCCGCCGCCAATATCTATATTGGTACGGATCCAGATCGTGAAGGTGAGGCCATCGCATGGCACTTAATGGACGAATTAAGATTACCACCCAATACCAAAAGAATCACTTTCGGAGAGGTGACTGAAAGTGCCGTACTCGCCAGCGTTACTAACCACAGAACATTAAACGTAAACTTAGTTTATGCCCAAGAAGCACGTCGTGGCCTAGATCGCTTTGTAGGGTGGGAAGTAAGTCCAATATTAAGTCGAATAGCCAACACCAAAGGCCTGTCAGCTGGACGTGTACAAAGCCCAGCCCTACTTCTTGTGGTAACTCGTGAACGTGAAATAACCAACTTCAAACCTACAACACACTATAGCGCCCAATCATTCTTTGATAACAATCAATGGAGTGCGGAATGGCTAACTAATCCAGATTATACTAATGCTGATAACCCCTACTTTTTAGATAAAACTTTTGCAGCAAAAGTATCTGCCATCAAACAATTTAAAGTTAAATCATTCAAACAAACAGAGGAAAAACGCAGCCCCCCTCCCCCATTCATTACCGTATCGCTGCAACAGGCCGCAAGTGTTGCATTAAATTTCTCACCCGATAAGACAATGAAACTAGCCCAAGCACTAAAAGACGCTGGACACATCACCTATCACCGCACTGACAACCCTAATGTATCACCAGACTCGATGCCAGCAATACGCACTACAGCCGCAGCAAACGGCCTAGAAATGCACAGCTCACAACGAATGTTCAAAGCCAAAGGATCAGCCCAAGAAGGCCACCCTGCAATCACACCAACCCACTGGGAAGTGGAGTCTGTAGGAGACAACCCAGAACAACGATCACTATATGAAATGATCCGCTTACGTGCCATTGCATCACAATTAGCAGATGCGAATTACGCAGTACGCACAGCACATTTAAGCGCGGCCACAGAAGATGGAAAACAAGTTGAATTTCAGGCGAAAGGTAGAACAATAATTTATGACGGATGGTTAAAACTTATTGCTGTAGACCAAACCGTAGACAGCGACGACAACGAAGTAACCGCAACCAATCCCATTCCAGATCTACAAACTGGACAAATATTAACTGCATCAAATAACAAATTGCTAGAAAAACAAACACGTCGTCCACCACGCTACACTGAAGCTTCATTAGTAGGCGCATTAGAAAATGCAGGTATTGGCCGCCCAGCCACTTACGCAGCAATCATAAGCAACATATTTAACAAAGGGTATGTAGCTATTGAAAAGAAATCAAAGAAATATATTGAACCCAACCCCACCGCTTATTTGATTGTAGACACCCTTGTAAATTCATTTGCTTTCATAGAGCTGGACTATACAAACTACATTGAAACGACATTAGACGAAATAGCACAAGGTAAACTTCAATACAAAGACGTCATGAAGTATTTTTATGATGAACTGCAAACAGAAATAAATGCCCTTTCAGCAGTTAAAACCCAACACTCACTGCCGCCAACGGCAGCAGCAGCCGTACAGACCATACAGCAAGAACCATCAATCCCCTGCCCTACCTGCAACACAGGCAAGCTACATAAACGTGACGGTAAATTCGGCCCATTCTGGTCATGCACAGCTTACCCAACGTGTGAAACATCATTTCCCGACCTTCAAGGCAAGCCAAACATGACACCTAAAACAAAATCAACCACACCACCACAAGATGACAATGAGCCAAAAATCCAATGTCCTACTTGCAATACTGGTCACTTACGTCAAATGAATGGAAAAACCGGAAAATTCTGGGGATGTTCAACATACCCGAAATGTAAGAAAACGGTACCAGATAAAGATGGAAAACCACAAATCGCACTGTAAAACCATGTTAAGGGATAGAAAGAAAACAAAGTCTAACGTCTCGTAAAATTAACTTGGCTTGGCCTGTACAAAATCAAGTGCCCGTGATAACAAATTGACTGCCACGGTTTCCGCGTCATTACCAAATAGGCCCGATGCAACACAATCGCTAAGCTTGCCGAATAATGTGCCCTGTATATTTAAGTTTAAGCTGGCATCATTTATTTCTGCCTCACCTAGCATCCTAAGAATTTTATTTCTCAAGTCTTTAACACTGTCGCGGTCAACTTTCCTTGCAAAGGTGAATGCACTTGTTCTAATCAGTTTGTTAAGCGCCTCTAGCGCATAACATAATTGATCGATTGGCAATCCATCTACACTGCCATGTAGACACCAAAGATAGTTATAACCAACGATTTTATCGAATCGACTGTCGCTGATAATAGATCCATCAAAAGCATGTACCACATCTGTTCCATCGCACGTAATGATGCCGAAATCATCATCCGTTATTTTTAAATTACTATTGCCGCCAGTTAGCAACAGCGGAAATGCTGCTATATTTCTCCCAGACTTTGTATTCCATGCAAAAGCTCTTTGAACAGTTGGCGCCGCTTTTGATAAAAGCGTAGCAATCGTATCGCCAGACGCTGAAAATGAAAGAACTTCTGCTGCTGAATGTAACCTAACCTTTTCAAGGATGCACTCCCCCTCTGCGTCAATCACTTCTAGATCGCGGACTGGTGATTTATGGCCTTCTGCGCGTATCCAAGCAATCAAACCATTGTCAGATACAGCCATTTGACTCGCATAAAATACCGAGCGCTCATACCTGGCTATATATTCGTTTTCATTTACTCTTTCGAGTAACCACAATTTACCATCATCTAAGTGTGGATTGCCTGGACTATATGTTCGCCATGCAGCCGCAAACTTGCCCTCAATAGACCGAATAAAACGCACTTTCGCATCAGTCAGTGTTTGTTTAAGAACTCTGTCCCCGCTAGGCACTGTAGTAAGTGTGTTTTTTAGAATAGTAGTCATTGCGCTATTTTTATAGGTATTATTAGTAGAACAATATTAGATACATTTTTTAATATAAATTTCAAGCCACCCCTGCAATGCTTTTATTGATATAAAGTTGCATTCAACAATAGCATTCCCAAACTGATAAAATGCGGCGCTATAATCGCCGTTATCCATAACCCATGCCGCTATAGAACCATTGTCGCCTGCTGTCCCACATACTCTATCTAGTTTTAATCCATTAACAATTTGATCAACAGTATGGACACAAATACCCTCTGCCACACCACCCTGAATCCCTGTTAGCTGTGAATACATACCCATTTTTTTAATCTTTCATTAATTTACTATACGCTATACTTTTGCAGCAAAAGTATTACCGCCCCCTACCCACTTCACGTAGGATACGAATCCTACCCTTCAATCGATTAATTTCAATTTCAAAAGAATCAATCAATTCTTCCAGTTCAGAATCCGAATCAAACCCTAAAAACCTAGCTTCTATACCATTTTCTATATCTGACAACATCAATTGCAACTCAGTAATAATACTCAACAACTGCCGCTCTAACCAATGAAGCAATGCGCCATCTCGATTACTTTCGGAATTACCCAACTCATCATCCGATTCCTGAGCTAAAGCCAAACACTCAGACAGCTTACTCACCCACTGGTTAATATTAACGCTCATCAATTACTCCCATAAAAATGTTGTAGAGCTAACATCTACGCTTACTAGCAGCTTCGTTTCAGGCTCGTTGGCAGCCACATGGCCCGCGTCAGAAAATCTTTACTGACCTTTACGCCTACCCATTAAAACCAGATAGATCACCGGCACTACACTGCTCCGCGTCACCGTCCCCTTACTCTAAACCTTACTGGACCTCTTCCATTACTGGATGCCAACCCTACTTTATTTCAGGTAACTCAGCCTATTTCTGGTACCGGACTGCGCGTCCCGTCTCCTACTGTTTCCAGCTCCGCTAGCCCTACAAACAATACTTTACAAGAATAAATTAAACCATAACCCCGCCAATAAATGCACCAGGATTAAGCTCACGATAATCTTGCATAGAAACCATAGCATATTTTTTATTATGTGCTACCAAATACAATTTACCATTAACCATTCTAGCTTCTCTTAATTCAGTTTTTTCTTCAGAAATTAAAATGACAATTTTACCGCTACTTAAAAGACCCATTGGATCAATCTCCACCCTATCCCCATGAGATAGGGTAGGGGTCATTGAATCATCCATAACAAGATAAGAATCATTCTTTGGGGCAGTAAAACGTAATTTATTAATTAATCCCAATGTGTTAAAATGCAAGTTCACCATAATTCAACTCCTTAATAGTTGTTCTAGTGGTTAGCGGTTTTTTGGTTGCACCCAGAAAGCCGCTTTTTTATTTACAATAATATATTATTTAATTGCCACACCTCAAATTATACACCCTGTTAAGTGTATGTCAACAAAATACTTTTGCTGCAAAAGTTTATAGTTCTAAAAATCGTTTGAAAGCGGTTTTCACCACTGGTTTTTCAATATCAATACTACCTTTAACTGCACTTTTAATTTTAAGGTACTCCTCTGAAGATTTAAATCTTCCAATAATTTCATTCCTAGCAACTTCACTTAGCGCATTAAACTCTTCTAGTTTTTCATTTGATTTAACCGCTTTAGCTTTCTTTACTTCATTTTTGGACTCTTCAAATAACTGTTTAGCCTCATTCAATTTATTTGTTTCAATTTTTTTCTTATCACCTGGAGTTAAGCATAGATTTTCAGTCATTGCATTTAGCAAATAAGTAGTAGGGTTGTTAATAGTCTTTTGGCTCATGCGGAAACGAGTAAACTCAATTTTCTCCATTACATATTCCATATCTAATTCAGCAGCAGTATTTATTTGCGAATTAGAAAACCCAAACTCATTTTTAAGAATTTCATAAATGTGTTGCGATAGCTTGCCTTTATCTGGATCAGAAAGATAATTAGGATTATCTTCGATGATGAACCTAATATGCGAAATCGCGCGGCCGCGTTTTTTGTAATCCGGTGTGATAAAAATATCAGAAAATTCATTAATTTGCTTTACCGCGACTTGGATAACACGCCTTTGCAGATTTCTAAAATCAATATATTGATCTGGGTTATCTGAATTAGTGATTTTACGAAACTCTTCAAGAGTCATCCATTCAGAAACCCCTTTAAATTGATCAGCTCTACATCTTTCATATAAAGTATAGGCATAACCACTCGTAAATTTATTCTTTATTCTCAAGCTGAGTAGTGTCCATGATTTAGGATCATGTAACTGTTTGCGTAAACTTTCAGGAATTCTAAAATATAATTTCTTACCGGTGATAGTCACATCATAAATATAATTAGTTGAATGCCATAAATCCTTTTCTGGATTGCTCTCATCTATTAAATTGAACTGGATTAAAGTTTGCTGAATGCCAGTAAAAGACTTTTTAATATGCTCATTATTATTTGAGTTATAGCTAATTAACCATTTAAAATAATCCAGATCCATAACATGGAGAATATCATCGTTCATGCGAGGCATAGCCTTAAACAAACAAGCATCAATAATTCTAAGCTGCAATAAATTTAATGGACTAACAGTTCGAATAATACTATTGGATTTTTTATAACTTACTTCATTCGGCGCAGCCACGATAGGCACACCAGATTCGAAAAACTTCATCACCAATTGCTCAGGTGTTTCTATTTGACTCACCGATAATTTAGCCATCTACAATCCTTAAAGTTAATGTGTACATATCCTATTGCTGATGTACACAATATGATTGTCTTTATACTAGGGATTTATTTAAATTGCAAATGTTTTTTTGAGGGGGTGGAGTTGTGCAGTAAAGGATTTTGTTTGGGTGGTTTTAAGGGTGAGTATTAAGAGAAAAGCATGCTTGCTGTTCTTAATAACTTAAAAACATGCCTGCTTAGGATGATTTTAACTATATGATTCTTAATGGTTATTAGAATTAATCGTGTACATCCTTGGTTGGTATGTGTACATTTTTGGTGGTTATGTGTACATCTTTGGTGGTTAATCGTGTACAGATTTGGTGCGACATGTGTACAAATTTGGTTCCATGTGTACATTTTTGGTTTGTATCGTGTACAGATTTGGTATTTAGGTGATCCATAAAACCGTTCCTGGATTACATCTTAATCATCAAGCACTTAGGACGGCCATCAGCGGTAATGTGTACATCTTTGGTATACAGCAGTGTACATATTTGGTTGAGATGTGTACGTTTTTGGTTTTATTCAATATTTTAGTTATTAAGAACTAAATGACACATATCAACCGTTAATATTTTAAAGAGCTTATGACGCGTTAATTCTGTTATTCTAACCTAATGCATGTCTTGGGTTGATAAAATAGCTCAGGGATGGATTCTGTGCGTTTATTCTCTATCAATCGAACTGGTAAGAAGGTTAATCTAGCAATATTTTAGAATGCCGTAAAAAAGTGAGATCTAATATGTTTATGTGTACAAATTTGGTAGTAAATAGCCAGACAATGCAGCTCAAAGCTTAATGTGTACAGATTTGGTAAATCCATCGCCATATAAAGACGCAGTTTAAGTAACGTAAGTGCCTGAATATATAGATGTTATCAAACGACATTCTGGCATTATTCCCACAAAACACTTCTATTGTGTACAGATTTGGTATGTAGGTATATATTTGATAAAGCGCCATCCCCAGCCGATGTAATAAATAAAATACCTTTATAAATCATAATGATAGTAAATACTATCAACCAGATGGAGCATTTAATAATGTTGCTGCACAATCCTATTGTGTACAGATTTGGTAAATCTAAATTAAAATAAACCAACTTTTATTGTATATAAATCATATAGATAGACTTAATGTGTACAGATTTGGTAAATTCATTGCCATATAAAGACGCAGTTTAAGTAACGTAAGTGCCTGAATATATAGATGTTATCAAACGACATTCTGGCATTATTCCCACAAAACACTTCTATTGTGTACAAATTTGGTATTGCTAAATCCAAAAGAATATACATTTAGTTTATATAAATCATATAGATAGGTTTAATGTGTACATGTTTGGTAATAAATAACCAGACAATGCAGCTCAAAGCTTAATGTGTACATGTTTGGTAGACTCATCTCCAGAGTAGGGCACAGTTAAATAACGTAAGTAACTGAATATAAATATATTATCAATTGCAACCTAGTTAGCAGTCTATTAATTGTTTACTTAATAATAGCTTTTAAAGCTAAAAAAACATGATATTTCACCAAATCTGTACACAATAGAAATAGCACTAAAAACATGGGTAACTTACGTCAACCCATGTTTTTAAATTACTCAACTACTGATTAAATTCTAAATAGGCGTATCAGATTCTCGATCGTCATTAGGCTCAAACGATTCGGCTTTAGCACTAAAGTCTAGCGTAGAGGCTTCTGGGAATGCTGCGGTAGGGATCTGCATCAACCCTCTAATTTGCGTGCCTTCTGTGCGGATTGCTGTACGAATTAAACCCAATACATTGTCACCATCTTTGGCACGGATAGAAATACCTGGGCCATAAGATTGTGATTTGAACAATTTCATTTGAGATTCGGACAAACCTTTACCAATAATATTGTTCACAAACGCATGTTTAGCACTCTTGGTTGGATCAGAAGGGTTTCCAATCAAACTTAATTCATAACCAGGAATCACTTCCATGATTGCTTCAGCCTCGCCATCGCGCAGCGCAACATATCGTTTAGTCTCACTCAATGCTGGCATTTCATAAATACGTGCCGGTTGAGACTCACTTGCAGGAATATCATGCGGCCATGAAAGATATTGCATCTCAACATTGCGAGGATCGTTAGTGCCCGCAATAAAAATGCGAACAATGGTATTGGTATAGCCAGCATCACGGAAACTAGTCAAAACATTTTCCAATTGCTCTTGGTTATTAACTACTAGAGCACCTGAAGGTTCAACCACACGCTGAGATACGCGGAACTTACCACCAGTAGCCATGGTTGCTTTTAAACGCTCTACAACGTCAGAAAACGTTAATTCTTGCTCCACCCAATCATCATTCGGAAGCTTCACATTAATAACAGTAGGGGAGCCGTCAAGATTTAAACGTAATGTGCGAGGACCGTCTTTTTCTGGGTTATCAAAACGTACAGATGGCACACCAACAATTTCAAGCGCCTGAATGTCACGATTATCACCAGCACCATGTGCCCAGCGAGCAGTTAAATTGTCAAGTTCACCAGATACGCCTTCAAGTAAGAATAAAGAGGCTTCTTGGGTTTGATTTAAATCACTAAAGATTTTGCTACGAGGATCATCTGGCCTAACTGTAACACTAATTACATCATTAATAGCAGGTGCCACACTATGATCGGATTTAGCACCCAACACATTAATTACATGACCATTCATAACGTAACCACTGGTATCATTAGCACCCATGATCGCTTCATCATATTTGCGTGGTAGTTCTTTATCCAACTTAATTACCAAGCCATAACCTTGTACAAACGTACTTGGCCGCGTTTTAAAATCACCTTTCAAAGCCATATCTTTCTCCAATACATTAAATAAATAAAATAACAACCTTTCACATCTACTACAAAACAACTTATTACTTTGGCAAATCAAATCCTGCTTGCTTTAGAAGCGTCATAATCCTAACTGCATCATCTTGAGACAGATCAAGTTTAGCTACTTGATCCACCTTTTTAAGCGGAGGCGGTGCAAAACGCTTAGATTGTGCATGACGTGATGAAAATGCTCTAATTAACTCAACAACCCAATGTGTAAACTGGGTATCCAAGCTATCAACATTAAAAACCAGCATGCAAGCTTTGTCTGATTTCGCCAACTCACGTATAGTAAAAACATTAGTTACTCTAGTATCTTCAAAGTTAGGATCAATGAAATTAGAGCCAGCAGCCGAGAACATCAAAGTGCTTAACACGGATATAAACTTCGATTTAACGATGAGTTCAGCGTGTGATGAATAGTTACGTTGTAGCATATTCACATAAGGGAAACGGCTTGCAATATTTTGATAGTTATCTTCACACAGCAACATAAGCAAATCGCGCAAGCTTGCATTCGCATTAGATAATTTCGCGGTAATAATGGCCGCCGCCACTAATTGGCCATATTCAAAATCCGAAACCATGTCTTGAGCAAAGGTGGCAGCAAGGGTAGGGGAGTCTTCAGGAATTTCACTGAGCACATCCCAACGCACAGCACCATTGTCTTCACCTGGACGAATGTACTCAATATCATTTACCAGAATGTCATGTTTTTCTGCTAACAATACAACCTCATCACGAGTAATCGGGTTAGAAGCTAAGTTAAAAACTAAAATGCTATGGCCAACCGTTACAAATTGATCTGTAATCATTGGATCCTTACTAAGCTTATCTGAAGTCACTAAATTTTCAGATTCAACATGTTTTTTCATAGAAAAATTGGCATTAGATCGATTAGGCATTAAATCAGCCTCAACCAGATTATTATTCACTACATTAGGATTTATCGGAGGCAGAGATACCGCTGTCTGACTCTCACTTCCAATATTTTCAGTGGGGTATGATTCGTTGGTTTCTGGTTGTGAAATAACATTAAAATCTTGTGTAGCACTATCCTCATTCATTTGAGCTTGTATGAACGCTTCAGGTAATTCAATTTCATTATCAAGCTCTGTGGCCTGATCTAAATCAAATAAAGCAGGTTCTGCGAACTCATCTTCAAATGCTGCATGAGAAATAACAGGGGAAACAAGCTGAGTATCATCGGCTTGAGGATGTAATGTATCCGTATAATTTAAATCCGTAGGAAGATCAAAACTTTCACTTAACTCAGAATTTGACTCTTCAAAATCAACATTCAATGTATTTTCTGATTGATTGATGCCAAGTACATTAGCGAACATACCACTTAAAGCATCACTATCTACGTCTGTATCGGACGGCGGGGGAGTTAAGCCATTTATATAATCTCTCGTGGCAGATTGAAGGTGTGATACGACAGGCGTGTTCTCCAATCTATTTTCATCCTTCACAGCTGCTTGAATATCGAAATCAATGTTAGCTGGAATAGAACGTCCAATATCATTTAGAAATTCACGCATGGTTGCGGCTGGATGATGTACATCAGCCCCATTCCAACCCAATGCATGTAATGCATAAATCAAATCGGGAAACGCCTCTTTTAATAATGAATCACCCAAGTCTATTGCAACAATACCACCGTCATAACGTACTATTGCACCTGTTTCCACGTGCCTTAAAAAAGCATCATCTTCACCGGCAATCGAATACGACTCAAATTGGAAGGTTGAAAATGCGCGATCTACAGCATCAGCATCCCAAGGCCTTAAATTTTGAGTAGTACAAACAAGAATTGCTTCAAATTCATCTAAATTTTCTAGCCATCTATGATTCATATATAACCTTTTTTTAATTAAAATTAATGACGCAGAAAAACAAAAAACATCCCGATGGAAACTGCGCCCATAAAGAAACTAATGGCATACGGTATTATTCGATCCTTTGTTTTTTTGGAAGTATCAATACTTGAAGCCAATACATGAATTAATTCTTTAGCGATTAAAGAGGATTGAGTAATTAATGTTTGGCGATGCAACTCTATCGTTTCAGCAGCCTTTTGCTGCAAAAGTTTAGGCATTTCTTCCATTAAAACTTTATTTGCAGAAACCAGGGCAAGTACAACAACAATTGGATCAGCCTCATCAATAGCAAACTGATTTTTAAATTGATTTAAATCAGTAAGCTGCTCAGATGTAAGTGGACGGCCAAGGATGGCTTCAACACTATTTTTTAAATTCATTTTTATCAGCTCTCAATTCAATTTTATATAGGTTGTAAAAACAATGATTACAACATGGAGACCTATGGGTAGGTAAATCCATTTCATGCTCAATAATTGAACTCTCACCACAAAGTGAGGTTGTATTTAGATTTAAATTAGGAAAGGCATGAAAGCTTTTATTTCCACTTTGACGCAGCCAAAAATGGGTATATAAAGTCAGCATATAATTAACATTATTCTTGTAAATTAATGACAACATTAGATCTTTCATCACCCTCTAATAACCCACTTATATTTGTATTTACCAAATTCTGCCATTGGAACAATCTTGATTGCGTAATAATTGGTAATGTCTTGAGTCTCATAGCTTCAGCTGGATAAGTTTTCAAATCAAAAATCATGCGCACTTCTTCAGCACGCAATCTAGGAAATTCCAGCACCTCGTGGAATTTAGATGCATATTCACGATTGAAGGAAGTGAATACAGATTCATTTCCAAAATAGTTGTTATACACTGGATACAAATATTGAAACCTTGTTGCTAATTCAGTAAGTGATTCAAGTCCATCCGGTCTATCTGACATCAAATAAACAAGATTAAATCTATAATTATTAGGCTCAGTATGAGCAAGGGTTTTATCAAACCATTTAAGAAGTATCTTATCTGCGCCATCAGGTGTATTTATTATCAAATGATTATTCGCTACTAATAATCTATGTATTAAATCTTCATACTCACCATCGGCCATGCAATTATGAGTATCTGGCCTAAGTTCACGAAAATCAGCCCAGCGTGCAGGGCACTTGCGCATAAAAGTAGCATGCACATCACCAGTGCGCCCGTCACCATCTAAAACAGCATACTTACCATCACCCTCAAAACCTTTGCTCTTACTTCTAGCTTCAAGAGCAGAAGCCAGCGCAAGGCAAAAGAGCGACTTACCAACGCCGCCCTTGTTGCCTGAGACCATCCAAACTGTTTTTTGTGATTCTGACATTTATAGATAGTCAAACTATCCAAATAGTGGTTTTAAACAGCTTGCAACTTCTTCAAGCCAATTTTTAAGTTTAAAGATTTCGGACGATTTAAGCCCAATGGATGCAGCAGCTGAGGAATCTAAAGCTAAAGTAAAGGGCAATGTTTTTGTCGTACCTAGAATGGCATCACGACAACGATAGTTGAGTGCTGGAAAATCAATCGTTCTCCAACCCTTTTTTTCAAATTCTGTTTTAGCAGGGTTTTTGTTCCAAATAGTGAATTCATCTGCATTAGACCAAATATTGTTTCGCACAACGTGAATCGCGTCAAAATACTTCCCGTAAGTTTCATTAGCGTTCACTAATAAATTGACTGAATCCAATCCCGTATTTAATACCCACAACAATTCCATCGATGGGGGAGTCTCATCCTGTGCCAGGAAAGCACGAAACTCAGCTAACCAGTTTTTAGTATTCATAACCTCACCAATACCAGCCGGCATACTAAAAACCACACTATGATCTTTGTGCTTAGTCACAAAATCCATAGCATCCATCCACCCATTTTCTGAGCGCAGATTGGCCTTCATACAAGGCACACTTACCCCAGCCAGTTCAGAAAGAAACATGCGAGAAACGTCAGGGTTCTGAGTGTCAGCATCAATTACAGCAACCTTTTGCCCCGTAGCATCTAAATAATCAATGACAGCCGAAGCTACCAATGACTTACCAACACCACCCTTGTCGCCATGAGCAAAAATGATCCTAGGCTTATTAGATTGTATGGAAGGGGTGGAAGATACTTCAGCGGTTTTAGCCATGATAACAAGTCCAATAAAATTAAGTAATGGTAAATATATATTAAATAATAATAATAAGCAACCAAATATAGAGCAAGCAAAACTTTTGCTGCAAAAGTCCTATTTAAAGATTGACATACACTCTTCTGGGTGTATAATTAAATTATGTACTCAATTAACGGGAGTTGAAATGTCTACAGAAACAATAATAGGAAACAACGTAACAACATTGTTTGATGTGAAAAATGGGAAAGGTTTGCCTTCCCCAATCTATAAATTTAAGCCATACGTGGTATTAAGTAGTGCTGGGATTGTATTGTCAGCGGGCGATTTGGATCATCTTAAATTGTTGTGCCCTTATTTTGATGAATTCAAAGTACAAATAAGACAATATGATTTATATCTAAATGACAATACAAAAATCAGATGAACAATATCATTGTTAAGCTTAAGGAACTAAAAAATGAAAAAACCAAAATGGGTTAAAGGACTTACGAAAAAAGAATTGCAGCATGTTGCTGACGCAGGTAATACTGGCAGGCCAAGCTTAAGAGTTGCTGTTGCAAATAAAGATAATCTCCATTGTTCAGAGTGTCGTTATATTGGCAGCAAGATTCGATCATAAAAGAACTCCTCCAGAGCCTTGGCAGGGCGAAAGCATAAGTTAGTAGCTCTGCACTTTTTTTGATAAAACGATTTAAGCATTGAATTAAAACTGATACGAAAAGGAATGAAAATGGGCAACCGAGTACAACGTGCAGATTATGAATTAAAAGCAATACCTCTTAACTCGGAATGGGGATATAAAGTTGCTTGCGAAAAGTTCGGCTCAGATTTGGTTGATTCCTTCCCCAGATTTTCTAAAGGTAAGCGCAAAGGGTTATTAAAAGGTTTTTTATGTTTTGTTAAAGTTTCTATTGGCGGATGGGCGCAGAATTTCCCAAGTGGAGCAACCGTATTAACTCCAGGCATCAAAGATTGGAAGTTGGCAATGGTTGAACAAGATGGTGATCCAAAATGTCATTCAACCGTAGCAACATGGAGTCAAGATTTTGGGGTTAAATCTTTTCAAACACCTGAGCAAGCAATATCTCGTTATAAGACATATGGTACACAGCCTCAATATGGATAAGTTTCTAATGAGGCTAAAGAAGAGGCGTTATTAAATGATTAAACGTAGTAATTCTGATTTATATCAAACATCGATAGCGGTTTTTTCTGATTGTGAGAAATACCGTTATTCACTTATGCGTACCTGGGATGTCTCGCTCAAAAGTATTACTTACTTAATGCTTAACCCAAGTACAGCAAATGAAATGGTAAACGATCGAGCGCTGCCAGCGCCGAGCTTTTGAATATGGTTACGGCCAAATGATAATAGCCAACATATTCCCTTTCCGCATGACGGATTCTACGCAATTACAAACCATTAAAGATTTACTTGGTGAGCACCAAGTAGCAGATCAGGCCATCATCGATGCGGTGCAGCAATCTGAAATCACTGTTTGTGGCTGGGGTAGTCATCCTATGGCCGCCGCTCGCGCCAAACAAATCTTTGAGTTATTGGACAATCAAGAATTAGCTCATAAATTGCATGTGCTACAAATCAACAAAAATGGAAGTCCAAAACACCCACTATATGTTCCCTATTCAAAATTACCTGTGAGATTATTTAATGAATAACTTATCTGATATTAACGAAATTACATTATTAATAGGTCAATGGGCAGATAAAACATTTCCACAATCAACGGAAGCTACTATTCTCTCCCACCTTAAAGACGAGGTAAACCGAGAGTTAATAGAAAGCTGCAACAATGATGAAATTGCAGATGCAATCATGATTTTGATGCACCTTGCTCATAAACGCAAAATTGATCTGAAGGCAGAAATAATCGATAAATTTAATATCAATCTAAAACGTACATGGAATAGCGAATTAAACATACAAGGCTTTTTATTCACATACTGATGAAAACAAACCAACAATATGATCAAGACTACACACCATAAAATTAAAGCCGCTTGTTATAAGCCAGATGTTATTACCAAAGAACTAGCTATTGCAAATTGTGGTGACAAGCGAAGAATTATTCTTTCCTCTAACTTTTTAAGGTTAGTTGGGTTTGAGCCAGGTGTGCGTCATGATGTTAAGTCTTTACCTAATCTTACTGGTATAGAGTTAAGCTTTAACCATAATGGATCCCAAAAGGTTTACGAGAGAACATATAAAACTCGACGTAACAATCCTTTTGAATCTCAAATAGACATTCAAAATCAAACACTCATTAATGCTGGAATACCAAAATATACAGAACGTGTACATTTTGATATGCGGCATGGCAAGATTATTGTCCGACCTCTAATAAATAAAACTTTTAATATTCGTAAAAGATTTGTAAACGCTTCTGATTATGCAGCCTTTGTTGCAATGACTAGTGGAATTGATGTGCGCTGCTTGATCGATTGTGGCTTCAAAATAGACTCCATTCTTGAATATAGACCGCAGGAAAAAAGAGACTCTACCAATTTAACAGAAACTGGCGCATTAAATGCGATTGCTAACTCGCATCCAAGGCTTTTGATCAACGAAGATATATCTAAAGTTGAAATGGAACGAATAGGGCAGTTGATGGAAGATGCTCCCCCTATATCCTTACTCCAAATTAGCTTGCAGTGTGATGATTTTAGCAATCTTAAAACCAATAAAGCAAAAGCTAATAGCTTAGATTCTTTAGACTCAAGTTCTGATCTTGTCTACGACGGATTGCGTTTAATCGAAACCGTGAAACCTGCTGTTGTCATGGTTGAAAACGTTGAAGGTTTTTCTACCTCAGCTCAAGGTGACATGCTCAGGGTAAAACTGCGCAAGTGGGGATATTTCGTCGCTGATGGTATTTTTAACGGTGCGGAATACAACGGACTCACTGGGCGTAAGAGATTCTATCTCGTAGCCTCTGTGTGGCCTAATTTTTCATTTCCTGAAGCGTTGCCAATTAGAACATCATCTATTTGGTCTAATGTTGAGGAATTTTTACCAGGTTGTCGTGATGTGAGTCACACAAATTCGGTACAACTCGGCATTACTACTGGCCGCATTAGACTTCTAACACCTGAAACGAAGATTTGCCCGACTATAACAAAATCACAAAACAGGCAGGCTAAAGATAGCTTATATATTTACCACAATGGCAAGTATTTATTGCCTTCGGTTGAACTACTTGCGCATTTGAACGGCATACCTTCAGACATTAACTACAATTGCGTTGCCGATACTATTCGCAGTGAAATTATTGGACAAAGTATTGAATATCCATTGCACGAGAAAATCTCTCAAGCGGTGAAGACACACATCCAATTAAACGCGGGCAACCGAAGTATTGTCTCAATTAATAAGTTAGTGAGCTAACCAATGGCAACTAATAGAAACTACGGAATTGCATTTTGCAAACGTGTAATATTGAATCTTGAAAATATAGAAGATGATATGTTTGAAAAACACAATCATGGATTTGATATGTACTCAAAAGAATACAGAACTCTGATTGAATACAGAAGACTTCTAACTAAATTTAAACACGAGAAGGCTTCTGGTCTCAGCCCAACTTATGACTCATCAATTCATGGAGATTAAATATGAAAGATATATTTACAACTGAACTGTCATTTAGTTTTTTAGATATTAAAGGTTTGTGATGGCTGTAATAATACCAAATATATTATGTTGCCCAGACTGTGGAGGTGACGAGTTTTACAGAAAAACCTACATGAGTGGATGGACTGAAACTTATTATAGGTTTGATGGTAATGCTGCCGAGAATGGAAGCCTTCATGATGGCCTGAAATATAAGGATAATAAAACTGCCTTCTGTGCGGATTGCGGAAAAGCCTTCAAAAATGCTGTAACTAATACAGATAGTCAGCCAGATGTATATGAGAAGTAACTAGGTTATGCAAGCCATGACTTAATAAGCGATTGGAAAATAAAGGATTTAGTATGAAAAATAACAAAGGGGTTATTGTTAGTTGGGATGAAAATTCCAGTCAGTATCAATGGGAAACTGAGAATAACGTAGGGCGCAAGGTGGCAATTGCAAATCTATTTATTGGTATTTTGTTAGGGATCATGATTGTGATCGCTCTAGTTGTGGCCACAGAAACTGACCACATATTGATAGCTATATCTATGTGGTTCGCAATGGTATTAACAGTGTGGTGGAGAATTAATAAAGTGTTGCGTAATATTTAATAGGATAGTGTTTATAAAAGAGAAAATTATGAAAAATTTAGATTTGACGAAGGAGCTTGCAAAGCTCCTTGATTACACAGCTAATGTGGCAACGGCCATACGTTTATATTCCGCATATAATCAAAATGGAAATTTTGATAAAGAGGCAGCCCCATATGATCTTATGTTTTTATCGGATAGCCTACATAACTTTTCATCTTTAAGTGATGCCATTGCAAGCAAAAATAATGAGAATATTATTTATGCATGTGACCTTCTCATATCAAATTACCATAATTATGGAGATGATAAATTCAAACCATGTGGCAAAATCACTTTTCAAAAACATGAGGCATTAGGTATTAATTTAGAATCTACTATCACCATCTTCGAAGATATAAAACGAAAAGTGTCACCACATCAAAATCCACACTAACGGTGTTTAGGCAAATTAATTTACCGCGTCGAAAGGCGCGGTTTTTTTATGCCCACGTATTCACAACAAAAAACCGCTTGCATAACTTCGTAACATAACGTAACATAACATAATATCGAAACATAACATAACGGAGGTGTTGAAATGGCACGCGAAGCAACAATTACATACGAACAGGTAGCATCAGCTGCGGATAGTATTAAGAACCAGGGCGACAAGCCAACCGCACGTGCTGTACGTGAAGTTTTAGGTACTGGCAGTATGGCTACCGTTCTAAAATTCTTTCAACAATGGCAAGCAGGGCAGGTTAGGCAAAGTCAAGCAATTGACGATACGTTAGATCCGGCCATTGCTAGAGCTATAAGTAATCAACTTGCATTGAAGGTGCAAGAGGCTACATCTGAAGCAACTATGCGTCTTGCAGATCTACAAAGCGAGGCAGAAACAATCATTGCGGAAAATGAGCGTCAGTCAGTGGATATTGAAGGTCTAACATCTGAAATGGATAAGCTAAATGCAAATTGCGCGGCGCTGTCTGGGCGAAATCAACAGCTGGATGCTGACATCGTAAGATTAAAAGATGACTTGGCCAACGAGAGACAGGAAGCCGAACATGCCAGAACTGAATTAGCAAAAGCGCAATTAAGATTAGAAGCGGTGCCGCGTATCGAGGCTGAAATTCAAACTGTGAGAGCTGAGCTTGAGGTTTCAAGAAAAGCTCAAGCAATGGCCGAGCAATCTGCGGCCGTTGCAATTGCGCAACGTGATGCTGCTGAAGCCAAAGCGACAGAAGCCGCAGATCGTGAAGCCATTGCAAATGCGCGTGTGATCGATGCTGATAAAAATACAAAAATTATTACCGTGGAGTTATCAACGGCACAAGCCTCTGAGCAAGCCGCTAAAGCCCATGTAACTGCTGGACAACGTGAAATAGACGATCTACTTGAGCAGCGTAAAATAACAGCCCAAGAGCTGAAGAAACAAGAAGATAAAATCCATAGAATTGAAGCTGAACGTAACGAGGCGCAAAAAGAAGCTAAAGATGTTGCAATTGTTAATGCCAAGTTATTAGGTGAAATAGAGGCTTTGCGTCTTAAAGAAAGAGGTGTTTGATATGGAGCGTATTATAAAAAGTTATAAACTAGATTCACCAGACGCACAATTCTTACGAGACTCGATGCGAATATCAAATCAGCGTGCGGAAAACATGATGAATGCACATAGATACTTTATTTGTTGGGTATCCGTAATCCGTGGTTGATAACGCATTAAAGCTCACCATTTTCAATCATACGAATCAGTGTTGATATGTCCGCGCCATAATTCTTTGGCTTTTCATCATTCTGTGTTGATTGTGGAATTCCTGTGTACATTGCATAACCCATATATGCAGAATCATTTTGAGTCTCGCGGCGTTCATATTTTGGTCTTGGCTGCGTAACTTTATGTGCGCCTTCAGAGAATAATATCTTCGCTCTAAGCGCCTCAAAACTATAGCCCCTGCCCAACCTATTCATGACACGAATTAAGTTGTTCAATGACTCGGTGTAGGCGTTGGTGACTGGATGATCAAAGTAAGCAAAGATATGCGGAGACCAATTGCCAACTGACGTTTTAATTGGAGCAAAAGCCTCATTTAATTCTGGTGGAATTGATTTCATCCAATGTGCATAAGCTAACTCTGCTTTAGTACGTGATTGATGGTCATAGATTTTAAAGAACTCTTCTTTGAGTCGATAAGCTTCGCCGAGTAATGGGTAATTCTTCACCCAGCCATCCAGGTTAAAACGCTCCTGATCGGTCAATTCACGCTCACGCTTGAGTAGAACGAAACGGTCATGCATCAAACCACGACGCTGGTTTGGATTTAGATCGGCACGTAGCGACTTTCTAATCTTCTCCATGGCTTCATTTGCCATTTTCACCACATGAAATTTGTCAATTACGATATTGGCTTGCGGTAACACATCTTGTACGGCTTCGCAGTATGGCCGCCACATGTCCATGGCCACATACTGCACCTCTTCACGGCCTTTGAGCCTGAACAGATAATCAGCAATCGTCTTTTTATTACGGTCACGCAGCACTTCCACTACGGTTCTATTATGGATATTGGTAATAACGCCACGCGGCTTAATCAGGTGTATTTCATCAATGCCCATCCACTTTGGGGTCTCAAAGCGCACAGTGCGCTCTAGCTCGTTGATATAGTCGCGGAATATACCTCGCACTGTGCCTTCGGTAATGCCAACTTCTTCAGCAATACTGGTAAATGTGCGGCGAATGGCTTGTTTACCCACCCACTCTAATAGGCGTGAAGTCATGGCACGGTTTTCGTCCACCTCTGGCAAAGTTTCACTAAAGGTCTTGGCGCAGGGCAGACATTTCATGCGGCGTGTACTGACGTAGATACCAACGCGACGGCCATGCATAGGCAGGTCTTTAACTAACTGCTCACGGCGACCAAAACTGACAAGATTGTTGGATTGGCAGTTAGGGCAATGTGTTGGGATTGTTTTTGTTTCGGCTTTAATGTGGTAGTCGTGATCGGTATGATCTACTGATAACACTGCGTAAGCTGATAGATTTAGGATGTTTGCAGGCATGTCAGATTCAGTTTTAAGGTAGATAGCGAAAGAGCATATGGTTATGTATCTACCCCCCATCCCATCGTGAGTCACGAGGTATTGCGCCAGTAAGTGTAGGAACAGTTTTATCATCACGGACGGGAATTGTGGTCAACCATAATGATGGGCTTTCAATCCCACGGAAGAAATTCCAGATTTTTCTCAACGTGCTTGGTGGCAGAAAGTATTGATGTTTATTCGCTCTTTTCATTATTGTTCCTTTATTTTTTAAGATTTGTATCATTAAACATATGATTCTAGTAAACCTTGCAGGTTGCATCGCTGATAGCCTTTGCTATAGGGGTGCCAGCAGCCCCAACTAAATTTAAATCAAAGAGGCTTCTTGCAATGGCGTCTGCAAGTAAATCCGCTTTTTCATCATTGCCCTCACTCAACGCCTCAACCGCTTTCGAAAGATCTTCGCGCCATGTCCTACCAGCTGTCGGAGCCCCAACTGCGCGATGTAGCACATCACCACCGTAGCGGACCATTACGAAGCCATGCATGCGCAACAATGGCAGAGCAAACTTCAATGCCTCTGGAGTTGGTGAATTATCTGACACAGCCATAACTTTCGCCTGAATGGCATTAAGAATATCTATGCCTTCTTGTAGGGAGAACAGTTTTTTATTTCGCTCGAAGGCCGCCTTAGCCTGGCGCGTAAACCTCGGGTCTTCTACCTGATAACCTTGATATGCGGATAAGATAGATTCGCAAGCTGCAAGGATTTGAGGCTGGTTGTTACTCAGCATCGCACGTCCCAATTGGTCAAAGCCATGCAAGCAATCGGAAAGCCACATAAGATCACCTAGTAGGTCTTCGTGCATTGCACCACTTTGGTTGTAACTGCTGTACATCCTGATTGCAGTAGCCACTTGTGATGTAAAATTAAGTAACCGTGCTAATTCCGAAGTAAAGTCTTTTTGCATTTCTTTTCCAGTTAGTTTTTCCAAAGGCCAAGTAGTGTTTCCGCAGCCTCGATACATTGCTCTATAGGAGAAAGGCCTTCTCGCCCACCACCATGCTTTTGGATTACAGCTTGAGCAGCTTCCATAAGCTCCAGTTGAAGAGGATCGAGTTGGCCATCGTATGTTGGTATGCAGCCTTTAATGGCATTTCCCAATATATCCAGATCACTACCTGCCTCCGTCCCTGCAAATTGTGGATGATGGTTGCCCATGTCCTGAATAACATCCGCCAACCTAAACCATATCCGAGCGGGAATAAGTAAATTGCTCATGGACATTTCCTTTGAATATTGAGGGTATGCGTATTTAATGGTTGATAACGGTCTAAAGCTGCTTGCTCGCAACATATCCACCATTACTAAGCGCCTTCCGTTTAATCATCGTAACAGTTCTTGGAAAGAAGCTCTGGTTGGCCGAGTTCTACTATCTCGACTTTAACAACCTCAATCTTTTTAATGCCCTTGAAAGGTCTATCCTCGAACGGGGCTTCTTTGATGGTCATGAAGTAAGAAATACTAGGTTTCCGATCGGCCCAGACAACCTCGGATACAGCTTCACCATCAATTTTCAAACCCCAGAAACCTTCGTCTCTCTTGGGTTTATTTTCATCAAAAACTATGGGCATGTTCTTTTCCGTTCGCATTACTTATATTTACGAATAATTTCATCTGCTAAGGTTCTTATTTCATCAACATCCCTAACGGTATCTTTTTCGTGCTGAGTAGATAATATCGGTACATTTTTCACACGCCATTCAACAGTTTGAGAAGCGACTGCATACCCGATGAATACCGCGTTAATGGTAAAAAGGACTATACCAATTCTGCGATGATACTTAACTGGAGTCTTTTTTAGAATCACTGATGCAACTAAGAATACAGTAACGAGAGCCAGTATTAATTGTAGATTCATCGTTTATCTCCCAACAAAGATTTTCCATCACCACTTGGAGGGGTAATCATTACAGTTCCTGTATTTTCACCATTTGCTATGATTTTAAATTCATTCATTTATTACCTTCCTAAATCAGAACGGCGTGATTTCACAAAACGCTCAGGAATTGCATCTTTAGCCCACTGGGGCAAGTTGTTTGAGAGGTGTTTAACCTTTCCGTTTTCTACGGACAGTAATAGGCGGCGCTTTTTGCCAGTGTTATCAAGAATAAAAACACGCTCTGCCATATCTAGCGCAATCGTTAAATTTTCCAGACTTCTGCTGTAGCGTCTTGCAATATCTTCTAGAGGAACAGTATGGCCACCACTCTCTACTCGTTCTAGAATACGCCCTTGGCATAACTGTGTATTTTCTACGCAAACAAAGATTAGGTTAACCTTATATCCAGCCTCGGCAGCACGCTTCATTAAAGCAAGTTCACGATTACCTGAGAAAGTGGTGTCTATAGCAAAGCTTTCGCCAGCACTTAATAGACGATCCTGCTCACGAATGGCTGCTTTTCCAGCTTGGATAGGACTAAGACCTTGTTCCACTGCAATAGAGTCAGGGGAGACTACCTGAACTCTTAGCGTAAGCCAGCGATCTGCGACCGTTGTTTTACCTGCACCGTTAGGACCAGCAACAACCCATAACTGTGACATCAAATATCTCTAATCACCGTGATTACACCAGAATCACTGATAGACACGAGCTGCATATGCCCATCTGGATATTCTTTTACGATACCTTCTGGATACCTAGCATCACCATAATAAATAGGGCGACCTGCGGCTAAGTGCTGTTTGGCAGCAAGACCGTCATCATTCATCATTGCGCTCTCGAATTCACGAGAAACAAAAAATGTTTCAGCTTGTGTAGCTACTGCTGTAGACATACTTTTCTCCTTATTACGAACTTCGGGGTTATACCGACATTAATGATAACTCAGTTACGAGTAACTTTTAATCAATCAACCGTTAATTACGAATTGTCTATCTGTAATTATACTCAGCATATAGCCTGTGTCAACCGTATTTTACGAATTATATGTAATATAACGTTGCATGTTAAAAATATTAAATCAACCGCCAATTACGGATACCCTATTTGTTTAGGTAAAGGACATTACCCAGAAACCATGGAAAACGAGAATTCCAGCCAAGATATACAGCAACAATCCAAACAGCAGTGCAAGAATATTCCACTTATGGTGGATCAACCACATGGCATAACAACAAATGCCATATGCGAGTAGGGCTGTAAGTCCGAAGTAGGCTTTCTTAAAAATAGGATCCAGAACGATATTTAACATTAAAATTCTCAATTAGTTCTCATTAAGATGAAATACTCATCTTAACAAAGCTATCTTCAGTGCTAGAGGTGGATGTTGGTATTGGTGGACGCCATTTTGTCCTAGTGAATTTCTCAGATACTAACTCTATAATTATCTCACCATCTTCATTCGTGTATTCAAGAAGCGCATCATATAAACGCTCTTGTTTAGTTAGCATGAGGCCCTTAATGCTAGGGTGTTCCATTAATTCATCACTTTCATACACCTCTTTAGGCACGCCAGGTTTCATTAAAACCTTTTTAACATCAGGTTTTAATTTTAGGCACTTCAACCCATTGCGGGATTGAGTTTTGATGGAGCCATTGTTAGATGGAGCCTCAGCTAAATCAGGAATGCTTGGATCCTCGTCAGAAATCCCTATTGATTTAGCAGGGGCGGCTTCGTGCTCAGAAGGAGATAGCATGGGGATCACAGGTTCATCATAATTAAACCCATCATTTTTCCCCGTAGGGGAACTTCGGGCGCTGGAGGGTTTCCCAGCGCCCGACTCGCCAATTGCAGGCTTGTTAGCCTGCAATTGGCTTTTCGCCGCCACTTGTGGCGGCGCTACATTTTTTTCACCATGCATAATCGCAAGCGTTTCTTCACTTGATCTAATTACAGTAGCTTTTTTAGCTAATAGCGTTGCCTCTACTAATTTTTGATTAGATTCTAGTGTATTAATCTGATCTAAATTTGCCAACATTTTCAAATTAGCTTCAATTCTAGCGTCGCATGCCTCTTGGCATTCCTGCTGAAAATCTGTGTAGTATTCCCGAACCGTACTAGGTTGTAGTTGTAATCCGCAATTATTAAGTAAGGTTGTAATTTCCTTAAAGCTAAATCCCTTCCTTCTTAGAACAAATAGCTCCGGCATAATAGTTTTAAAGAATTGTCTCTGAGTAAATTCACTAGGATCATAAGCCAACGCAAAAACCTGTAGGTTTTGCTTAATTTCCGTTGAAGTCAAACGCCCTTTGTCATTAATTTTAGAGGGTATTTTAACGCGCTGTTTACTGGTTTTTTCTAACATATCTACCTACCTAGTTTCAGGTTGAAAACGTTTTCACTACAAAATAGATGTTTTAAATACCCATAGATTACATCTAATTATTATTATATTAATAAATAATATAACACACATTTATACTAAATATTTCTATATTTATTGTTTTAGAATCTGCTGTGTTTTAGCAATCTATATAAATTGGTTCAACCACTTAAATATTAAATATAAGCAATAAATTTATTATAATTTGCCCTATTGAATAACAAATTAATATTTATTAATTTACTAAATCTTTATGTATTATTCACCTTAAACTTACCTTACTTTTCCAAGCATTTAGAAGGACAGGATGCTAGGTGTATGCGCAACGATAAAACATGTTTTGCTTACACCTAGATAATTTCGATTGCTAGATATGCTTCGCATCTCTTCGCTATCGAATCAGGGCTTCGCCCCGATACCCGTAAATACATCTTAAACTTGCTGTCAATAATCTAATATGATTTAATGCATTATTCATGCATAAAGTAAATTTAAATGTCGAAACTTTTTACCAAGAAAAAAACAGAAGAAAAATATTCTGAACGTGTAATTGTAAAATTTACACCTTCTAGTTATAGCCATCTAAAGACACAAGCTGCTGCTAGAGTTATGGATTTAAGTGAATTCATTCGCCGTGCCGTAGAAGGTAGGCGAGCAGATATTAGGTATGAAACGAATATCATTTTAGAAGTAGGTGGATTAACAAAAGCAGTTAATTTATTAAGAAAAGAATTATTTGAACAAGGTCATATAGTTGATGAGCAAAAGTGGAATGAAGTGCGCAATGACATCATTAAAGCAATGCTAAGAATTGAAAAATAATTGAAATAATGCGTAAAGGGCCACAAATTGAAAATTTATTTAAAAAGATTATTAGCCTGGTGTCGGAAGATTGTATTTAGGACGTCGAATAAATCTAAGAATGTAGTTTCATTTAAGGCGCCGAACAAAATCAGCCTAAAGAAGAATAACATTAAAACGTCTATATATAATCCAAAAGAGTTCAGAAAGAATCGTGACTAATTGGAAAGCAACATTTGAACTTTTGCAGCAAAAGTTTTTATCATATTCACTTATTTGAGTGTATAATTAAATAATGCAACAAGGAAGTGTTTAATTGAAAATTAAAATTGAAGAGTTAATAGGGTTGACTAACAAAGTTGGAGGGAAGGTTGCCTCTACACCTGATGGTCATAAATTTGAATTTAATGCTGAGCAAATGATCTGTTTTAAGAAGCTGATCAGGGAGAGAAGACCAATTATGGTTACTTTACCTAATGCTATTGAAAAAATGCTTGATTCAAAAAGCCAGATTAAGGTGTCTAAATGAATCCAGAAGCGATGGCGTGGGGCGGCAGTATAACAGCGAGCGTTGGTTCGTTATTGCTAGCACTAAATATAAGGCACTCAGGTTGGGGTTGGATTTTGTTTTTAATATCCAATATCTTCTGGGTGATCTATAGCGTAGCCGTTAATCAATCCCCAATATGCTTACAAAATAGTATTTTTATAGGAACTAGTTTGTTGGGAATTTATCGTTGGTTGTATAGAAAACATTGATTGAATATTTAATGCTACTGATAATAATTAACAGTTTATTAAATGATGTACAATATTAATTGATGTATTTTATTAACGATAGAAGGAGCTAGAAATGCCTCACAGAATGAAGTTTGAAGATTTTTTTAAAAACGTTAAACCTACTGGCGCGGTAAATCGCCTGCCATCGAACATAGGTATGCCAGTAAGCACTTACACCATTTATTTGAATGGTCCGTTCACTAATGGTTTGCCATTAAAACTAAAAGAATTTAATTTTGATGATCTTATGGTTAATTCCCTGACAGATAAACTGGGGCTTGACTCATCATCACTTCGTGATAATTTGAAAGTGGCTGAATTAGTAGCAACACGATTTGCATGGTTGCAGATTGTTAATATAGAACACCAACATAACTTAGAGGACAATTTAAGCCATTTACCAGATTCAACTTTGATTGAATACAACCTTCTTTCTAAAGGTATGGAGCACCCCTTTATTCAGCAGGAACTAGGGCTTCAACAGAACATCACGCGTGACTTACAACCTGTTTTAAGAGCCGCATCTGAGCTAATTGGAAAACAAGTAAATGACCTAATGCCTACTGAAGTATCAGTGGGGCGCGTATTAACTCAAAATGCTACGTTCACCGTCCAGGAAACAACGTTAGGTGAAATCGTTACGCATCAAAATAGCCGACTAGATGCAATACCGCGAGTAGGTAACGAAATTACAGTTTCTTACTACAAAGGGACAGGGCAGGTGGTGGACTTGCTTGCAAAAGATAAAGTATCCAAACCTTACATTGACAGCAAGACAGGCGATCTAGCGGTTGATGTAGTGAACAGTACCGGTGTTGAGCAAGTTCTACTATTTAATTCAGTGGCTACCTTTGATAAATTTGTAACCGCGCATGGCTTGGATGGCAAGTTAGTAGAAATGGCAATTGATGCTCGCAGTGCGGTAATTAAGGAAGCGGAGCCAACACCAGCAAGAACGCCAGTAGGTAGTGTTTATATAGATAAGTCATCACTAACGCTGGCTGTAAATTACAAAGAAAATGGCATCCCTAGTCAAGTTCTGTTTGGTTCCTTGCGTGTATTAGAGCAAGAAGCCGCTTCATTTGGTCTAAGCGAGCAAGATATTTTGCGTGCACGCTCATTAGATCAGGCACAAATGCGAATCACCAGGCCTCAAAAATACGAGTCATTGATGTCCGCTCAACATGTTGCTGAAGGCAAGGATCCTATTTTAACTCCAGAGAATGGCAAGGTTTATGAAGGGAAGATTCTCGATGCTACGTCCTTTCACATCGTACAGAATCTGGGTAGAGGCGCAGTCATTCATGATAAAGAAAATTTAACTATCAAACCTGAAAAAGGGGAGATGGCTAAAATTGGTTATGAAAAAGGTTTAGGTATTAATGCAAGAATTGAAAAAGAGCAAGATAAATCACAATCACGTTAATCAATCTCATGGCACTTTAATTAAGTGCCTTTAAATAAAAGGAATAAAAATGACTGAGAAAAATACTTTAGCAATTTTAGCGGCTGCCGAAGCAATTGCAATTGTTGAGAGAACAAATCGCTGGCGTGAATTCCATTGTTTTACATTGATGGATCATACATTAGAAAGAATTAAAGAGCTTTCTATAGCTGGTCATCGTGAATATGTAGCAGAGGCAGTCGGTGAAAATGTTAATTTAGAAGGCTACATCAAAGAGTTGGAAAAGTTAAGTTATACCGTTGCAAATGGTGGTCCAAATTATAGCAACCGCACTGTAATCATTACCTGGTAATGAATTTATGAAAATAATTCTTTTACCTAACTTTATTGTAATTACAATTCTGTCTGTAATTGCGATAAGTACGGAAGTCCAGGCGGATGATCTATGGTTAAAGGGTAGAGTGGTGGGTGTTACCGATGGTGACACCATTACGGTATTGGATACTAGTAACCAGCGTCATGAGATTAGATTATCTAATATTGATTCACCTGAAACTTCATGTCATGGCAAAAAACCATCTGCATACGATGATGAATGTATCGAATATGGTCAATCATTTGGCAAAACAGCAAAGAAATCATTATCCAATATGGTGTATGGGAAGATGGTGCAAGTTAAATTGCAAACCATCGGCGAGCACAAAATAGATAAATCCTTTAATCGGGAAATAGGTACCGTATATAGCAACGGAACTGATGTTAATTTTGAGCAAGTGAAAAACGGGCTGGCCTGGCATTACACAAACTATGCCAAAAGAAATCAGTCTTCTGAAGAATTTGTAAAATATGAAGAAGCTCAAAATTTAGCGTCTCAACAAAGATTAGGATTGTGGATTGAAAATCATCCAACAACTCCATGGAATTACCGGCATAAATTTATTGAGAAAAATGATCATGAATAAAGAGCTTGCAATGGAAACAAAGCAGCAACCGGTCACTTATGATAAATATGGCCGCATGAATTATCATCCTGATTACCACGATAAAAATAAACAACCATGGATGGCAGCTGATCAGAAATTTCTAATTGATAATTATTATTTAATGGGACCAGAGCAAGTTAGTTTTGCCCTAGGTAGAACTATCCATACAATCATGACTCGTGCGTATAAACTCAGAAAAAGTGGAAGTCTGGTAAAGCAAAATACCAGACATAAACGCTGTCGGGAAGATGCAACTGCTGCGAAATGAAATAATATAAAATACGTTTATAATCAATATGTTATTGCGTATAATCTTCGTTATGTAAAACGGAATACTTATAAGAAATGGTAGTTATGACATACAAAATAGAATCTCAATTCAAATTAACTAAATTAATTGCAAAATAACCATGCTCTCATGCAATCTGCCTTAACCCCATGATCCCTAAAATCCCTAACCAACGAATTCAAGCATCTAACGAAAGTAAACCTTTCAATGATCTCGTTGATTACATCGAGGAAGATAAAGGCCACCAACGTACAAAATCTATCAATAATACATTTGAAGATATTATTGATTATTCAGTAGCCGAAACAGATCTAAAGTCTAATGAAGAAAAATGTGTAGCAATCCGTACCATTAATCTTTCCAGCATTGAAACCGCATCAATGCAGATGAATGCGACCGCTGCAAAAAATTCACGCGTCAAAGATCCAGCTTACCACTTTATATTAAGTTGGCCGGAGTACGAAAAACCATCCTATGAATCGATGTTTGATGCAGCACAACATGCGATTAAGTCACTTGGACTATCAGAACATCAAGCCGTCATCGCTATCCATGGTAATACTGATAACTGGCACGCACACATTGCCGTAAACCGCGTACACCCAATCACTTATAAATCTAAAAATATCGAATGGGCAAAAAAAACATTGCACATGGCCGCACGCGAAAGCGAAATTAAACATGGCTGGACGCATGATAATGGAATCTACATTGTTGAAACCAATGGCCGTGGCGAAAAGCATATTATTGTTAATCCTGATTTTGCAGAAAATGTTATCAATGCTAATAAACAGCATAAAAAAGAAGTAACTCTCCCCTCCTGGCATGATCCTGAAAGCCTAGAAACGTGGTTAAAAAAAGATGTTTCTAAGGCTTTAAAGAATCAATTACCAAAGATGCAAGACTGGCCGTCATTACATAAATGGCTTAATAAATTAAATATAGAATTATCCGATACCGGTGGTGGATTACGTTTGGAAATTACTTCAGACACTACCGGTGAAAAACTTTCATTACCCGCTAGTAAAGGATTACGTCTACTAAAACGTAATGAACTCATTAATCGCTGGGGTAAATTCACGTTAGGCGCGTTAGAGCCTCTATATGACGTTGAAACGTTCCCCGCTGACCCTATCCCCCTAGATGACTCAAAAAAAACAGCCGTACAGCCTAGTATTACCCCAGATTTATCAAAATTTACTCAACAACAACTAAATAAAGGAATTAATCATGTCCACGGATCTGACGGAAGTAAAACAGGAAATAGAACCCTACACATTAACAACAACCTCACCTACTTTGAACTTGATCCCAGTAAACCGTCGTCCCAAAGACGAGGTGGCCTGTATGAATTGTCCTTTAGCAGTCTGGATGGCGACGGACTTGTCAGTCAAAGCATATTGTCGGACACTTTACTCGATAGTCTGGGAGACGGGCAATCCTGGCAAGATCCGGATATGCGACGCTCCATTTCAGATAGCAGCGGCAGCCGAAGCCTCAGAAGCTTAAATCGAGACAATTCCAAACGAGAAGAGCGAAAAGAAGCACGTGCTCTAGCCCGCGAAGATTTACGAAACAGATATTCACAATATCAACGCTTTATTAGAGAAGGCGATCAATCGCACTGGAGCCGAGTAAAGGAAATTAAGGCCGAATACAGTCAATCCCTAAAACTGATAAAACAAAAAACATGGTTAGAAACTAAGGCAGTAAAAAATAACCGCTCATTAAGCCTTATTGAAAAAACGCAAAAAACTACCATTATCAATATGATGGCCATTCGTGAACGCTTACAAGCTGAAGCAGAATATCAATCACAAATGGCAAGTATGCGTGCTCTCAGAGCGCCCCCATTAAGTTGGCGTATCTGGTTAAATGAACAAGCAAATTTAGCAGATCAAGCCGCACTCTCAGCACTAAGAGGCATTGTTTATCAAGCGCAACGTGACGCTAAGAAAAATGGTACTGAAGAAAATGAAAGAGCAGATGATGGCTCCAAAGAATATCAAGAGTATCAATACAAACGGTTGATGGCTCGCCTGTTAGAACAGGAGCAAAAAGAAATAGCAATTCGCGCAGCAAGGGCTGACGCCATGCGCCCTTATGAAGCGGATGCACTTTTACGTCAATACATCGGTATCAAATGGCATGTCACCGGCAATGGCAATATTGAATATAACGGTCTACATGGAAATCATTTGTTCACTGACCGTGGTAATCGAGTGACGTTTGATAAAGTGCTTGTCACAGATGATGAAATTAAACTGGCCCTGATTCATGCGGAACAAAAATTCGGTAAAAAAATAACACTCACCGGCGATGATCCAATCTTCAGTGCTCGTATGGCTCGATTAGCGGACGATTTAGGACTGGCTGTATTAAATCCAGAACTACAATCAATAATTGTGCAGCATCGAGATGATAAATTAAACACAATTGCAGAAGTGATTGAAATCAAGAAGGTAAACATCCTGCCAGAACCTACACAAGGGCCATTAGAGACGATAACTACCCCTACTAGACCTAACGATGTGCCTGAAGAAACACAACATGCTGGAACCCCTGAAACAAACGAATTAGAGCTTGAGCCACAGTCATTTATCAACTTACTTCAGAAAAAGGTACTATCAATCGATCCTAATGCAGTATTTGAAATACCAGCGCCTAAATCCAATCGCACCTATAGCGGCCGTGTGGCCGTTACTCTTGATCCAGATAATGAATCAATCGGATTTGCCCAACATATCGGCCGCAGCAAGTATGCCCTGCATGCAATCCACACATCAATAACCGATGCTGTAATTGATGTGCGTTACAAGAACGGAAAACCGAATGTAACTGCACCTAAAACACAAGAAACCGAAAAACAGAAAAAACGTTAATCTTCTCTATATGCGTAAATATCACCGGCTAAATGAAGAGACTTTTTCTACGTTAGGTATAGGTTTTATATCTGGGATTCCAGAATTGTATTGAATGGTCCGCGAAACATCATTAACTTCAGGTTTGTTTGGCCAATTACTAATATTGTGAATAACAACATTATCTCTACCTAATGATTGCACTGCTTGTATCTCATCTGCCCAAATGACTTTACCAATATAATTGCCGGCTTTTAAATTAGGTACTTGTACTTGATAAGCACCATTCTCAAGAAAATCTACTAAGTCAGAATAATTCGAAATATTTAAAGTTCCAACATCGCGTATATCTGAAGCCTTATTTAACTCATGAAATAAACGCGGCCATCTGACAGACTGAAACAATTCATTTTTAATTTGATGCTTAGGAATTGCACCAAAGAAAGATATTCCATAATTTTTAGAAACATTTTTTCCGGCAGAACTTTTTGCTATTGTTACCACCTGTTCAATAGCTTTTAATGCATGTCGATCGCCGTCTTTTTCATCCGTTAATTGAACAATATATTCTCTGGCAACTAATAGTGCAATTCTGGCTTGCTCAATACCCTCATCGTTTCTCTTTGAAGCTAACTGTGAGAGGTTCTCTACACGACTTAGAAGCACATCAAGAGGATGCATTACATAAAAACGTGTAGATCCTAATATAGCCTCAGATGCACGCCTTCTTACATCACTGGCAGGAATACCAACTACCTTATGAATAATATCTACGTTAACAAATTCTAAAGGAGTTACGTTTATCTTGACTTGTCCTACTAATGCTGTCATTTCTCGTTCAGTAGGATATTTAGTCTTACCGGAAACATTCTTTGCGATAGATGCTACATCCCTGCGATTTCCCAAAAAATCGGCATCGTTACTAATTGCACCAATTAAGGAACTAAAGGAAATATCAATATCATATTGAGATACCCATAAAGCAAGAGCTTGTCCACCAACTAGAACAGCATCTGGAGTTACACTAGATAGAACTTTTTCAAGAAGCTCTAATGAAATAGGAACTTCTTGTTCGTTCAAAATTCTATTGTTCGATGACGAATTTTAAGCATTTTTGCTATGCTTGAAGGAATGAAGAACATCGATTCCTGAGTACGTAGTCCACTACGAACTAACGCACGTGAAAGTGCCTGCTGCTCTATTTTAACAGCTTCTAATTGCTCATCTTTTTTAGATTTTAAGATATTAGATTTCATGGTTTTAAAATTAATGGATATACCCGACTGTAATAATATTCTAACTGAAATATAGGTCAAGAAAAATATTTTTTATTAACAATATCAATTGTTGTGCAGCATCAAGAAAATAATGTTAATACATTTATTAGAAATTATATCCCGGCATTCATGAAATGCTCAAAGTCTTCTGCCGACAATGCACGTGAGTAATAATGACCTTGAACGGCATCACAGCCGTTATAGGTTAACATTGAGCACTGATCCTCAGACTCAACGCCTTCAGCCAAGGTAGACATCCCATGTTTGCGAGATAGATAAACAATCGCCTCGATTAAGGACAGACTAGATTCACAACCTTTATCCAAACCGTCAATAAATGATTTATCAATTTTAATGACATCAAAAGGCATGCTTTTAAGCATAGAAAGACACGAAAAGCCTGTACCAAAATCATCAATAGATAAACTAACCCCAATGGCTTTCAAACAATGCAAAATTTCAATAATATTTTGGTTGGAGATTTGTGAACTTTCTGTAATTTCAATATTTAATAACTCTGGTAACAATCCAATTTCTTCTAATGTAGTTAGAACAAATTTAGGGAAGTTATCAGTAAGCTGTAATACCGAAACATTCACACCGATCTTAAATGCATTCTTATTAAATAGATCAATCGCTTTCCAATGTAAGGCTTTTTTGCACGCCTCGCGTAAAACCCAATTACCCAATTCAATTATTAACCCTGCTTTTTCCGCAATAGAAATGAATTCTGAAGGTGGAATAGATTCATCTTTATAAGACCAGCGTAATAAAGCCTCTGCCCCAATAATCTTTCTAATTTGTAAATTGATTTGAGGTTGATAACTTAAAGAAAAGCCATCGAAATTATTATTAATAGCATGCCGTAATGCGTGCTCAAGTTCGGAGGATCTATCTAAATCAAAGTCCATCAAATTTGAACTTAATTTATTAACTTTACTCATTTTTGATTGCCTCTTCGAAAGCTATCGATGTCATAGAAAATGACCGAGAATCTTTGATTTCAGATTCAGGACTATATATCCTATGTTTTCCACCTTTTTTACGATTAGTGTTACTACTAACCTGAAAGGTTGACCGTAATGGTATGTTTTTACCATGCTGCCTTATAACTAAGTCAACATAACCGTCTTGAGCACCCCTAACCCAGCTGCCAGAATTATAGGCACTCAAAGCAGCTTTCAACGCTTGCGGCCCAGTGCCAAAACGAACAACAGCTTTATGATAAAACTCCGTCAGGATTTTCCCTGAAGCTGCCAAATTAATGCACGGATCAAAAGCATCTCTAACACTCATTCCCATTTTGGCTAAATTTCTATCATTAACCTGGCCTAAGCCCAATGAAACAGTATGTCCTTTAGCCAATAATCCATTAACAATCGATTCTGCCTCATCTAATGTAGATGGGTAAATAGACCGCACCATTGTTTTGCGCTTCGCCCACGGTAAATTTACAGGCCCAGCATCGGCAATTGCATATTTATGCCCACGTGATTCAGCAGACATGACTGCGGACATCGTGTCAGGATGAACGGTAGGTGCGCACTGCGCCATTAAAGTTTTTACATCAAATTCAGCCCCATTATTCTCTTCTGCAAAAGCAGAATTAATAAAGCAGAAAATGAATATAATTAAAAAACTCTTTAATTGAATATTCATTAAATAATTACTTAAAACGCAGAAATGGCGGTGATTTTATCAACCAGCGCCACATTTGCGACCAAATGTTCAATCATCATTCTATCTTCATCCGTTAATTCTTTCTGAGGGGTTGCATAACGACTTTTTTGTTTTACTGTAGTGCTGCTATTGCTTAGTTCTTTTTGGGCGCTTGTAGCGACACTATTATCTGTGTAATCACTTTTAATAACATTAGCTACTTGAGATTTTAATTCTGCGCGAGAAGCCGCCCATTTATCCACTGACAAATCTTCAGCTTCAGTAGGTTTAGCTTCTTCTTCAACTGCTCTGATAGATGAAACTCGTAAAACATCAGAGCGTTTAGGTGCCGGCATTTTTGCACGTCCTTTAAGAACAGCGTTCTCATAAAAGAAATATTTGCGGCCATAAATAGGAGGTTGCCCAGCAACAAAAACAACCATATCAGAGTAAGACAAACTCATAAACTCATCAGCAGTAATTAAGTCGCGGCCTACCTTATCGGTACTAATAGAAACCGATCCAGGTTTGAAACCAACTACATCTTGACTCCTTGAAGCCTTCTCTTCCGTAATGGTGGTTTTACCCGACATACGTGCTAATTTCTCAGCCGTTTCAATTTTATTTGGAGCATAAACAATGCGTGTAGCTGCACCTGAATCAATAGATTGCTTATCACCATAAAGCTCTTCAATCTGCGTAATATCTTGAGATAATAGAAACATGCGAATACCATAGCCAGCAACATACCCCATAGCTTCTTGAAGGATAGGAAGTTTTCTTAGCGAAGCCATTTCATCAATAATCATTAGCATTGGAAATGTATAAGACTGCGCAGTACGACCTTCTGCAAATTCCATTTCCGCAGCATTACGACGGATAAAAAGAGCATAAAATAAACGCGTTAAAGGTACTAAACGCTCCATATCTGCCGGACCCGTAATGTAATACAAAGATACTGGCTTTTCACCAGTCATCATATCTCGTACTAGAAAATCAGAGTGGGATGTATTTTTAGCAACAATAGGATCAAGGTAAAGAGACATTAAAGATTTTGCTGTACTTAAAACCCCAGACCTATCTTTATCTTCTTTATTAAGCATTGTTTTTGCGGTATTCGCCACGACTGGGTTAGTTCTTGTTGGCTTACCCATAGTATCTAACCAACCCATTTTACCTTCTGGATCATGAACTGACTCCATCATGTGTTGATACATTTGTTTATCAGAATCCCACATAGGATCACCTAAAAACTGAGCAATGCCTTCTAAAGATCCATTCTTTTCAGCATAACGCATGTGTAACGCAAGCCCCATGAGAAATTCGAAAGCAGCCTTATCAAAATAATCTACTAAACCTTCACCTTTCGGATCGCAGATCATAGACATAATCATTTGTGCATCTTGGACATCAAAATGCGTATAAATACGGATTTCTTCAAGTGGGTTCCAACAGGCCGAAGTACCATCGACATTGGCAGGTTCGAATTTCATTACCACCTGCCCTGCTGATTGTCTAAAACCGGCAGTAAGTGCATATGCTTCACCTTTTGGATCATTAGTAAGAACAGAATCTGGCCAAGTAAGCAATGTAGGAGTTACCAGGCCAACACCCTTACCAGACCGAGTTGGACAGAATGCGTAGATATGCGTATTTCCACTATCACGCATTACTTCTATTTTCTTTACTACAGACGCACGTGGTTTATATAACAATTCACCTTCTTTATTTCGTTTTTGTGTCTTAACAAAATATTTAATACCCTTACCACGCACGGTATCTGGCTCTTGTCTACTACTGTATTTTCTATGATGTGGATGAATCACTCGATTGCTAGAATCAAGCATAATTGAACCAATAACTACACCTTTAGGTGAGTAATCCTTATATTTAATAAAGCCCTTATGGTTAACATCCTTATATTCAGCCCAATGCGCAGAGCCATGTAAATCATGCATCCCACTTGAGTATTTAGCTAATTTAACAGCAACATAAACCCCAAAAATAATAGCCAGCAAAACTGATGTTACACCCATCATTAAGAGTATGTGTACACTGGCTTTCAGTGAGGGAATGTCAGCTAAACGCCATCCCCAAAATACCCAATCGGCAGGATTATAAAAAGCAAAGCTGGGAGATCTGAAAAGTGCTTCACCTAAATTAATATCGTAATTATATTTATGTGCAAACCATTGAGTTGGGATGACCCCAAATAGAAAAAAACAAACAAACATGATGAAGAATGCAGTCAATGCATTTTGCATCGGGGATCGTTTGGATTTGTATGATGGTAAGCTAGTAGATGCCATGGTGTATTAATTTAATTATGCAATAAATAATAAGTAATATTAACACTAAAAAATATTTTTGATATAAAAAACAGACACAAAGTTTTGCAGCAAAAGTTTATACCTCATCCCAATCCTAAACTCATCTGTGATATATCTTTTTGAACAATACGGCCAAGGCCAGCTTTATATTTAACATCAACGGATTTTCCCAGTTGCGGCCTTACTTCAATGTTAGATACTTCATGCACAACACCCATCTCACGTCCTATATCTTGTACTATAAAATTAGTATCAGAAGCCACAACTGGCCCTGAATAATTACCGTTTAATTCATTCGCCAAGCGAAGAGTAAGCACTGTTTCCGTTGCCAAAATTTGAATATTATCAACACGGACGTTGTTAATTATATCCTTCCCAACAAATTGATTCAAAGCGTTGCCTACATGCAAACCTAGATCTTGAAATGGAGGGTAAACAATCCCCTGCCCTAAAATCTCGTGCCCGATTGTGTTAGATAATCCCTCGATTAAATGCTCAGGTACTTGCTTAATACGCGCATGCTCTTTTGCTGTAAATTGTCTTAATAATTCAGGGTTCTCAGGATGTTGTAACAAAGGATCCGTACTTCCACCCTTATGATAACCTTTACGCAAAGTAGGCACCGAATTGTCTTCAGGAGAAACTACCTGCATACCAAAACCATTACCCTTTTCACTGTCACGAATTTCTTTATCTTTCAGATATTGATATTCGCGCCAGCGCGGATCATTAAGCTCAATCGACCGATCCAATACATCAGCAATAATTTTTTCATTGCCCACTGGTGATTGCAACTGATCAAAATCAAATGCTATGCCGTGCGTCACGGCAACCATACACCATCGATTACGATTTTCTAAAGTACCCCACTCCTTACCATTAAGAACTCGTTCATGCGTGTTATAACCCATATCGCGGAGTTGATTACGCAATATATCCGCACTAGCACTTTGCGCATATTCGGGCACATTTTCAATAATAACGATTGCTGCATTAGACTTACTCACAATTACCAAAGAACTTACAACCAAATGTCCAACATCAGGATGAGCCTCAGCATGAACGAGTCCGCGTTTACTCTTTCCAGCACGACTAGCGCCGTTGCACGGAATGCCCATTTCGAGTATTTCAACTTTAGGAATACTCGCTACCCCGCGATCATCAAATGCGAATTCTTGCGTAGGAGCATCAATAATTTGAGTATGCTCATCCCATGCATCATTATGAATGGCTGCATGCTCCAACAAATCACCCCTAATTTCATTGGCAAAAGCCATGCGGCTATTTAAACCAGCTTTCTCTAAGCCAGAATGAATTGCATGCGATAGAACACCACCGCCATGAAATAAACTACCAATAGATAAAGGATCCCCATTTTCCAATTTTTCACGTAAACGCGAAAAGCGTTCACGCTTTTTAATTTCGCTCGCTAACGGTAATAAGTAAATCTGATCCTTTTTAACAACAACACGAATCGAGGCCATACCATCAAAAATTGCAAGCAACTCTTTACTATTAATATCGATGATAGGATTATTTTTCTCACCAGTTTTTTTACCAGAAACAATGCGTGAACCGTCAGGATTAGCTTGCAAAACTACAGTCTGACCTTGAACTTCAATATCATACCGCTGCCCTGGACTAAATCCAGCACGCTCAGTTTGACTACCTTCCAACCAAACGCGCGGAGCGCCCTTGTTTTGCCCAACCTTTTTAATATAGTAACCTTCCATTACTATCTCCCAACTTCAATATCACGGGCTTTTTGAACAACACTACCACGACCATTAGAATACTTAATTTCCGCATCCTCGCCTTGTACCAAATTACCCTCTAAATTAGAAAGTACATGAATCTCTTTCTTGCCACGACCTTGACGTTGAATCGCAATCTCGTTATTAACCTCAACGATTTTTCCATAAGATATACGATCACGCTTAGGTTCAGTTTCTTGCACTTTAATCTCAATGGCAATTGCTAAATCTTCTGGTGTTTTAGTTAAATCATCAACAATACCATTAACACTTACTCCAACTACATTGTGCCCTGCTCCAACATACGTGTATTTAAAATCAGCTTTTGTAAGACTACGCTTAACAATATCCTCATTGCTGAATAATGGCTTTAAACCATAATCCCAACTCTCTATACCAAGTAAAGCATTGCGTACAGCAACTACACGTGACAAAAACAAGTTATCCAGATCATCTTGATATTTTTCTTCTAATGACTTAACACCGGTTATTTTCGCGTAACCTTCAGCAGAAGTAGGATCAAGCTCATCAGACTCCAATTTACGTTTTTTTACTTTACGAGTTTTATCACGAATCATGGAATCAAACTCTTCTGCAACTTCCATCGTGTCACGATCACGACAATCAATATCCAATAAAACATTAAAGCCAGAATAAGCAGTTAAATAACGGCCACGTTCATCAAAGTTAGCATTAATAATCTGAACACCATTTGGATTCAACTCACCTCCTATCTCACCGCCGCCAACATTCTTTCTAATGTAACCCGCCACCTCGCTGCGCTCCCAACCAAAGTGATCAACGAGGTTATATAAGATAATGTCAGAATAATGATTAACAACCTCTTCAGTTTTATCTAAAGGATCTACAGCATGAGTAATAATTTTTTGATTAAATACCTCAACTATTTTATCGGCTAATTCCTGAAAATTATTTGCATAAACAAACCGGTCTTGGCGATCTTCTGCAAATAAATCTTCATTCTTACCAAAGAAACGCGGTCCTTTATAAGCGAATAAAGTTGCATGTGGATCGTCATCAAGAAATACTCTAAATTCAGCATCAATCTGATCTTTAATGTGCTCAGTATCGTCACTATCCCCTTTTAAGCGCACATGAGCACTAAGATGATTCCCTAGATTCATACCAAGCCACCGCACATCTTTGGCAATATCTAATCGCAATTCATATTCTTTAGGTAAATTAAGTTTTTTAAATGATTCAGTTAAAGTATCACCAACAATTAAAGCGCTGTCCTGGATTTCTTTAAGTAATGCATTAAATAATTGTTTACGATTAGAGCTATTTGAAATTGAAATGACCACAACATCGTTTTTAATGACATCAATTAATTCATCATTTTTCTTAAAGCTGATCACAGCTTTTTCATAACTATCATTATAACGATCCCCAGAAATAGCTCTAACAGCATCCCATTGATGTTTTAAAAGACCTAGTTCTAAATTATTATCCATTATCGACTTTTCTCAACATCTTTAGATGCTTGAAGAATAGTGCCACGGCCACCCGAATATTTGATTTCAACACCACGCCCAATCTGTATTTCGCCATCAAGCCCTGTAATATTATGTGATTCAGTTTTACCTCTTCCAATATCTTGAATAGCAAATTCCCCTACTATTTCAATAATAGGGCCATAAAAACTTTTAGATCTAAGTGTTTCTTTTGGTTTTTGAGCTTCAATAAATTCATCCATATGATATTCAATAATTGAATCTGCATGATTGAGTTTTAAATCAAGGCTTGCTCCATTCAAAATAGCTAAAGCATCTTCTCTAGTAAGATTTAAGTCAGCCGCTATTCCCTGATGATAAACTTCACCTAGATCCAATTCACAAGGAATCTGAATGTAATTGAAGACTTTCAATGCTTTTAACAAATTAAATTTTAAATCCTGATTTCCCACCAATGGAAGAACAGCTAATGCAGCAGTTAGTAAGTCCCCTACAGATTCAGTTTGATTTAAAAATTCAAAATTATTTTCAGACATAAATTTCCTTTATTATTCACCCTAAATTAATTACCAATCACTCACTTCACAACCAGTGACACAGTTAAAAAAACCTACTATGAAATATTTAATTAAAAGGATTCAATTAGTATATTTTTTTGCCGCATCTACAACATCATCACACTCATCCTGTAAAACACGAATAAGCTGTGCTTGACTTAACCCGCCTAACTCAACGGCAATAACCCGCGCCCAGTCACTATCGTCTGTTAGTGCACGCTGAAATTGTTCCGCAGTTAAATTACCTTTTGAAATAGCATGTTCTCTAATTGGATCTTCACAATCTGTTAAAGCACGTTCAAATTGTAATTCATTTAAAGAATCACTAATAACTACAGCCGCAAACCTAACATGCCAGTGCGGATCAATCAAAGCACGCTCAAGCTCAGCACTAGATAAACCACCTAAACTAACAGCACTAGCGCGGATATGCCCATCCTCATGAATAAGCGCTTGTTCTTTTTGATCTAAATTCAATCCATAATTCTGAATTGCATAACAAGCCCCAAGTTGATCAATTTGACCACCCCAAATTGGATCAAGATTTAATGCTCTTTCAAAATTCCAGTTAAATGGTATCCATTTACAAAATAAACCAGAATAAACGTCTTCAGGCACATACCAACTTCGTTCCTTTTTACTCCATTTAGCCCCAAGATTTTTTACCTCTTCTTTATCTTTAGCTGAAACATTTAAAGTTCTAATAAAACCATCCATTACCGACCACCTTCACGTCCAATACGTTCACTCATCGATACAGATAAAATCTTATCTTTAAATTTCATCCGAACAACATCACCATTACCAGGACGATCTACGTTAGCCGGCAACTCTGAATATGGCAATTCGACTACACGATCTCGTGCAAATTTGATAATCACAGACTTATGATCAGCACCTACAACTGGGCCAAGATATTGGCCACGTTGTCTATCTGGTTTAATGATTTCTAAATTCCGCAATTCTGCCTGTTTTTCTACCGTAGGCGCATTAATATCAAAACCTTGGTCTTTTAAAGCCACAGTAAATCGATGCAAACCAATAGATGATGCATGATTATGAATTTTCCCACTTTCAATCGCATTAACAACTGCTGACACAGAGGCTACTGACAATGTGCCTTGCAAAATGCGCTGTACATCGTCGGGAACAAAATTAGACACTTCATTATTCAATTTGCCATGGACCCATCCATTCAAAGCAATACGTGTAGACTCTACGGCCACATCACCAGCTGCATTAGAATATAAATCCGCTACATTTTGCATTGACAAAGGGATTTCATATTTCCCTTCAATCCCCTCGAAAGAAAACCCTTGTAACCCATGTTGAAGTGCCTGGCCTGCAATAAAATTTAAAGAAGACCGTTCATTAGGTGGAGCATCCCCAAGTAATTCAATTTTTAATCGCGGCGATTTCAATATATTTTGTATGGCTTCACTGCTAGACATATTCATGTCATAGCTAACATTCGTGTTTAATGAATTTTTTGGCAAACCATAACCATCAGTACGCAAATCAATAGCATCGATTAAATCAAACTGTAATGATTCTAATAAGGCATTCCGGCCTAAATCAATTGCACCTTCAGAAACAGAAAAACCTAATTCTCTAAATGTACTGGCTATATCAGGAGGAGATAAACTATCAACAATATCCATCACCCCATCAAGGGAACCTTGATGTAAAGATTTTCTAATAGCTATTGCTGCCGAAGAAGTCCAGATGCCATCACTATTCAAATGAGGAAGTTGTGCAGTAGGTATTCCAAAACTTAATTGTTCACTCATCACTTAATCCAATCCATAAATTACCACATAAATGGCATTTATTAACAGTCTAAACTGTTAATTTTATTAGTGCAACACTTATTGAGACGATAAATCCCCTAACAATCTAGGACCGGATCTTTATACACATTCCAATTCTTATTCTTTCCCTGGAACACATCTTTAATCTGAATTAATACAGTTTCATATTCCACAAAACTAGTAATATTCAAAATACTAAAACTAGGAGAATGTGTTGATACAAAAGATCTAACAGATTCTTTATCGATACTACATACAATACTCGTTTGAACGTCACCAATTAGATGACCGTTTTCATTGACTGATCGCCCAGAAACCAAAAAAATCTGATCTTTTTTCACTGACATATTATTCACCCGTTACCTAGAAATTTCATTGACCATTGATTTAGATCTACTACGCTCAAAATCACGCTCACGATTAAGCTCTAATTCAATACCTGGCAATTTAATTTCATTATATTTAGACAAAATAGACTTCGCGGCATACACACCTTCATTCTTTACTAAATCATTCCAATCAGAAGGTCTACCTTTTAACGAATTAAATTCAGGCATAACCACATAGGCATTACTCCCCTTAGCGACAGTAAGTTCAGAAGCTGCCAAAGCTGCCTCTAACCCTCGGTTCTCAAATGAAGCTTTCATACTGCGGCCGCCAGTAGGCACGACCTCTACTGTAAGTTTACGATTGAACTCACCTTCAACATTGACTTTATAAGCGCCTTTAGCTGTTTGTTGCCATTCATTATTAGCCACCAAGTCACCAATAAGAACATCACGCGTACTAGATGTACTGCTAATAACATTTATTTTATTGCCGTCAACTGGATAAGGATTAATACCTAATTTATCCGCTAAAAAACCTAAAGCACGCTCCACATAAAACTGATCATTATCAGCTGCAATAATTTTAGTAAAATTAGTTAAATAATCAGAAGTATTCTCAACTATAGTTTCTAAATTAGACGCATCAAAACACACGACAACAGGCAACCCAGATATTTCTCTAAATGAGGCCCCAGTCGCCATCCCTTCTGAATAAGCAACCATAGGATTATCAACAATGGCAATTGAATGAAAGTTCTCTGCACCCAATACAAACATAGTGCCCTTCTTTTGGCCGCCACGCATAAAAGCTTTAACGGATCCATCCGAATTAATAGCCTGTACTGCACGCAGATCGCCGTCTAAATTCATCATAGGGACAAGCAAGTAATTTTCACTTGCTCGAATAGCTGAAGAACCACTCTCACTCTTGAATTCAGGGTATTTAAGTAAATTTGCACCTGAAATTTGCTTCAACCCTTCACTGGATATTCCCTTTTTAAGGACATAACCATGGGTACTTGCACCACTGGCTAATGCCATTATTTCCTTGGCATGGACTGCGGCTACCTCTTGTGCGGCCAAAGCTTCACGTATAGCTACCGCCTCTCGCGCTAAGGCTTCTGCATTGGCTTTGGCACGTTGCTCAGGCGTTAAAAGCTGGCCTTCGTATGTCCATGTATGTTGTTGCCCAGTATGCTTATTTAGAATAGTGCCAACGGCCATACCGTTAATACCACCATTTAACGTTAATATATAACGACCAGCTTCATTCTTTTTAGATTTAGTATCCACTGAAACCCCATGCCACTGACCATCATCTTTAATGTCTACGGACGTATCCAATCCAAGGTCTGCCATTGCATCTTTGAATGATTCAATTAAAACATCCCTAGTTGCAACCTCACCTAAAGCATGTGTTCTTGGGTTCCATTTTTTAAATAAATGAAGATCAACCCCTTGTGGCACAAACCAAAGTTTGTGTTTTTCATAATAAATAGCACCTAATTTCTTAGCATCGTCTTTTTGAGCAAGAGGAACCGACAATAATGCCTGTTTTTCGTTAAACATTACTTCAACTTTTTCAGCCCAGCGCTCTTTCCATCCCATAGAAATATCCTTAACTTCTTTTGATTTATTTTGATTAGCAGCAGCGCTCATTTCCGCAGAGATAATATTTTCCTGTTCCAATAAATTGGCTCTAGCAATTAAAGGCATGGCAATATCTATAGAAGCTTTAATTTCATCGAATAATAAAATAGGATCGTTATTAAATTCTAAAGCCCAAGACTGGCTCAATTGAGTGTCTACATTGAATTGATAAGGTAGACCGAATGATAAAGATAACAAAGCACCGGCCATTTGATTGCGTAGTGTATGTTTGTAATCCAAATAGCCATCAATAACTTTAAAATCTTTTGAATCCGTTAGGGCGGATTGAATAGAATCAAGGCTAGCATATCGATTAGCTTGCAACGCTGGAATGCCTTTAATTTCAGTACCGTTAAAAACTCGAAAAACCTGTGTTACAGGCTCCTCTGGAGGCATCCCATCTGCCCCAGTAGACATTAGATACTGAAGTTTAATACTACTGGCTTCAGCATTAACAGACCAGCCAGCTTTATCTATTTGGACTAAAGTAAAAAAACGCGGATCCTGCCAATCACGCATAACCATGGTCTGTAATGTAATAAAAAGATTAGGGCCAGATAATTGCTTATATTCACCGTCTGTTGAAATTGTAAAAGGTAAATTATTGAGAGTTGAAATATCTTTTTGAAAAAAAGCAGAATTACTACTAATTAATTCGATAAATCTTTTAGCAACCAAGATTCTGTGAGCTAAAGCATCCATACAATCCTATTCCGTCTAATTATTATCAACTACGATGTCTAAAAAATAAGAGTTATGTAAACCATGAGCCAAAAATTCACCCACTAATAACTTCAGTCCTTTTGAATGCATTGCACCTAAAGCTTTATAAGTAACATCTGATATTTCAGGAAAATTAATAGACAAAATAGAGTTGTTTTGTATGGCCATCATTGTACGGCCATTCAATCTCAAGCTATCTACATACTCCAATCCACACGCAACCGGAACCGTCATAAAGGCACAATCACCGTTTTCAACGATGAAAAATTCAATAGAAATTTTTTGTTCTTCGTTCATTAACAACCTAATTCATTCTATAAAAAATTGTCATTTCTAATGATTGTATATTAAATAATTACATTAACCAATAAAAACATACCCTTTCATTTAAAAACTTTTGCTGCAAAAGAAAGGTCACATAATCTTCTTTACTATAAAAAACTACTCACGCTGAACCCAATACACCTTACCATTCACGTAGCTAACCGTAGCGATTACCGGACCAACTGAGTCACAACTTTCACGTCCATACCATCTATAACGATTACCATCATACTTATAACCCTTATTCTTCAAATATCCAGTATAGGCATCCCCAGGTGCCCAAGGATAGGCAACAGATGTAGGCAAGTAGATAATTTCATTAAACCTACGCAACCCATCAATTAACAAATTAGCATCACCATTTACAACCAAAATACCATCGGCTATAAACCAATTATCAAGCTTTGATTCAGGCAGCCAAAGCACCGGAAAATGCCAAGCCTTACCTAGAAACTTACATTGATTTTTAACTTGCTTCTGAGGCGACCATAAGCGATACCACTTACCTAAACGTCGCCAACCATACCAATATTTTAAAATCCCCGAATAAGCTTTAATTTCAACACAGAAACTAGCCTGAGTATCATGAGAGCTGACTACCATATCAACGTTACCAATACAAACGCCAAATCTTGACATTCTCACGTCATATCTAAAATTAAACTCTTCAGGTGACATAGCAGACAAAAAAGATCTAACCGCACGCCTTTCTACCTCAACACCATTCTCACGCGCAAAACCGCTTGCTAAGAACCGCCACGCTTGCTTCAAACTCCAAACAGTTAACCAAACGGCCAGCACATAATGTCCTGTTAAAACTAGCCACCAACCCCCTATAGAGCTAAATAACAAACAATACAAACCCATCCAATAATCAGCATGCCACGGATGGTAATTATCAATCTCGTCCATGATGATGCCCCTTATGTTTTTTATGCGCATGATGCCGGTTAGAAGTAACACCTAGATCTGCATCTGTACGCAAATTAGCTTTCTTTTCCACTTCTAATTTATATTGAGAATAAGCCTCATAAAAAACGCCAACGGCCGACAAAGCGGCCGCAACAATTGCAATTTGAACAAATCTACGCATCACTTAACGTTCAAGCCTAGATTTACTCAATCCAGACACAATGCCCTTACCATTAAAATTTGCCACTTGGCTTTGGTTTAGGCATTTTTGCGCCATATCCCATTTCCGCAGCTGCTTGGTTAGTTTTTACTTCTTTTTTATCTTCTTCTGATTTTCCACACGCTGCCAAGCTGGAACTAAATGCAAGCAGAACGATAACTTTTACTAGTTTAATATTCATTTAATACTCTCCAAACGTATGATAACTTTCAATTCAAATAGGACATTCCGTTAGTTGCTTTATCCTTAATCTCATTTTTATAGATTTTCATCAACAATTAACGGCCAACCTTCAGCCGTACCCTTCAAAGACAATCTAATTTTAGCCTCAGTATCTTGAAACACCTTCAATGAAGTAATACCAAGGGGTAAAAAATCAGGACTTTTTTTAGCAAGTAACGCAAACACATCATCACTGCTTTTAGTAACCACCACACGATGTTGTACTTCCGTATTATCAGTGCTTAAATGACCTGGCACTAGAAAAATCATATCCGCCTTAATTTTCATATTAACTCCATTATTATTCAATTTAATCATCGCATTATTCCTTGGATTTGACCAATAACTTTTGCACTATCACCATCATATTCAATCGTAACAACACTACCAATTTCAGGAATCGAATCAAAACGACTTTCATCATGTTTGACCACTTCCCCACGACCAAGACTTTGCGTAATAATGCCATTCTCATAATTTACAATACGGCCAATGAAAGAGCCATCCACCACAACATCTAAATCATTACCAATACCAAGCAACTCAACAGCCTCACTAAAACCAAGTTCAATCAATTTTTCTTTTTGAACAAGTAATGCCGCGTTAAAAACATGGCGCTCTTCTGGTTTAACCGCAGCAGCAGAATTAGCCTTCATTAATGCACGTTGTACCTTACCATGTTCTTCAATTGCTAATTCCAACTCTGCTTCTTGCTCAAAAGGCTTACCCATTAAAGCCTTCATATCAACCGCTTCCTGTTTTGAATCAACAATACGTTTTTCAACATACGCTATATCACGATCAATATTTTTAACCCAATTATCCATACGAGTAATCACTCCTGAAGGTGATAATTCATCCATACTTGCTATCACTTCATCAAGAACAATCATATCAATGAATAAAACGCGATCACGCTTAAATACAAATTCAATACCCTTATAAACAATAACTCTCGTAGTCTTTTCAGACCCAATATCCTTAGCTAATCGTTTAGTAGATTCAAGCAACTCTTCAGGCGTATTAATATTTCTACCACCATAATTTGCTAAAACAACAGCCCCATCGCGTTGTTTCTTCAAATTATTTATCGTAAATAAAGCTTCCGGCCCAAATTTATTCACATAATTAGTCGCACGATTAAAACGGCTATTTAGCACATACTCACCATCAATATGCGCACGCGATAAAGCACGAAGCTTTTTAACCTCAGTCGCCAATTGCGTTTCTTTCAAGATTAAAGGATTGCCAGAAGCCGCCGCCTTCATATCCGCTGAATTTGAAGCCTCAGAAGCAACATCATCAATTTCATTCTCGCCACTATATTTACGCAACTGATCAACGCCTGCCGCTTTATGTTCAAGCAACTGCCAACGTCGAGTATCATAAGTTTGCGCCGTAGCGTAACGCACAATATCCACTTCAAAATTATCAGGATCGCGCTCATACAACATATTCCCGCGTCTAATAATCCGACCCTCACGTTGTTCTAAATCTGACGGCCGCCAAGGAGCATCAATATGATGCAAGCCTACAAGTCTTTTTTGAACATTAGTACCCGCCCCCATTTTAGGCGTGGACCCTAAAAGAAATCTAACATCGCCAGCATTCACTCGTTTGAACAATGCATCCTTAGCTTGAGGTGTATCATGGTCATGAATAAATTCAATCTGATTAGGCGGTACACCTTCATCAATAAGCTTTGCTTTGATGTCATCATAAATTGAGAAAGCTGTAACACCGGCAACACCTTCAATATCTTTACTTGAAATTTCAAAATCTACGGAATCACCATCTTCATTAATGCCTTGTGCATTCTTATACTCATCGATTTCGTCATCTTCAATATGATTTAAACTCTCGCGCATATCTAACCAACGAACTGGACCATCCTCACGCTCTAAAAATTGCATCACAAACTCATGAGCCGCTTGCTTAGATTCCAAACCTGTTTTAATTTTCGCGCCGGTTACTGGATCGTACATCGTAAATAAACGATTCTTCCCCTTACCCTCGGCCACTAAATAATAAGGAAAACCCTCAAAATCTTTAGGCGCATGCAAAGTACCTTTCTTATGCGTCAAATTACCACGATCATCACGCACATAAACACGCTTCTCATTGTTTGCCATTTTTGCTTTAGCAGACAACGGCACCGAAAGATCACAAAATACTAATTGCGTACCCTTATCCTCATGCCACTTCTCGTAGATTGCTAGCATGTTTTTAATAGAAATGTTAATTTTGCTATCAGGAAAATCAACAGCATTAGGATCAATCAAACGATAATCCAATCCTGCTTTATTCGCTAAACTTGTCAACGAAAGCGCATTAATCTTACCTTTCGTTCGTCGAGTCAATTCCTTTAGATTATCAAATTGACCCACAATAGATTGAGGATCAATCGTCATCTTTGGAGTTGTGGCCGCAACCACAACCGCCTCTTCAGCTTGCGCCCGTGTCTCGTATGTTTTTTTAATATTATTAAATTCTAAAGACCAAGCACCTGTATCTGTAGGCTCTAATTTAATTTCTGACTCTAAATTAAATTCAAATAATGGAACCCCATGTTCATTTTTGCTGATCTCAGGCACACCAAAAAAAGCTTCCTGCAATTCTGAACGTTTAGCCACTATATTCAAAGGCCGACCGCCTTTAATTTTAGGTACAGGGAAACTCCTACCCAAAGCCAGCTCTTGCGCCTTCAGATCATCCAATGTCACAACATCCGCAAATGATCGGTACTCCCCCATTAAAGAAGAAAGATTTTTAAATTTAGCAAAACGTTGTGACAAGCGATAACCTGTACCTGATGGTGCAACTTCGTAAACTGTTTGCACATCACCATATTGTTTAGCCCACGTATCAAACATGTGCAATCCATCGGCCTTTAACTTGTCATATTGCATATAACGCTGCATGGTAAACATCTCGGCCAGTGAATTAGATACTGGCGTCCCCGTAGCTGTAATTAAAGGCGCGTTATCACCGAAAGTCTCTTGTAACCAACGAATTTTAATGAATAAATCAAACGCCTTACCAGACCCAGCTGGATTACCCAACCCAGCGACACGCTGCATTTGAGTTGTAAAAAATAGATTTTTAAACTCATGCATTTCATCAATAAATAAAGCATCGATACCCATATCTTCAAAATTAACAACCTGGTCTTTTTCCCCAGCTTTTTTCTGTAAAGCTGTTAATTTTGCTTCAAGATTTGAAGCGATTTTTTCCATATCACGGATAATATTGCGATCGCCACGCTCACTTTTAATTTGAAAAATAGCGACACTCATCTCATCCAACTGTTCTTGATACAGTTTAATTTCAGCCTCTTGCGGAATACCTAATTTCTTTAAAGAAGAATGCCCAATCACTACAGCATCCCAGTTACCGGTTACAATTTTAGAGAATAACTTTTCACGATTCTCTTTCTCAAAATCTTGTGGAGTGGCGGCAAGAATATTAGCCCCAGGATATAAACGATAGAAATCACTACGCCATTGCAGTGTTAAATGATTAGGTACCGCAAACATCGGCTTCTTAGCAATTCCTAGACGCCGCATTTCCATTGCCATCGTTGCTAATTCATAAGTCTTACCGGCACCCACCACCTGATCAGCCAACATATTACGATCTTGCAATCCACGCCATACACCATTTTTTTGATGACCAAGCAATGTAATGGCAGGACTCATGCCAGGAAACGTTAAATGTGAACCATCATAAGCCCGCTCAACAGTACGATTAAAACGGTCATTATAGATTTCAGTTAAACGCTGCGCTCTATCCCCATCTGACCACAGCCATGAATCCCAGTGTGAACGTATTTTGTCACCACGTTGACGTACAGCCTCAGTAGCCTCTTCATCCGTCACATAACGTTCTTGGCCATCTTGAAGTACACGCTTCTTAACTTCTAAACCACGACTATTCATCAATGCATTAAGAATATTAAGTGCAGACATTTTATCTGTACCGAATACCGTATGATTTTTACCATAATCGGCATTATGTTGATCACCCATCAACCACTGTCCCGCAGCAGTTACATGAGTAAACGCGGCATCACCACCAGATATTTCTTTCGCAAAAGAAGTATAAATATCAGCAGGAACCCAAGCGCCGCCAATCGAGGCAAAAATCTCTGAAGGTAACTTATCCGCAGGAATAACAGCAGTCAACGCGTCCACATTCTTTTTAAATGTAGAATCACTTTCGGCCGCCTTAGTTGCCTCCAGCAACTTAGTCTTCACATCCCCTGATAAGTAAAAATCACTTGTCACCAATCCACTAACAGGATCTACATAAACAAGACTACCTAACTCATCAATAATCTCTTGTTCACTTTTAGAATATACCTCCATCATGAATGTCATATTCACGCGAGCAAATTGATTCAAAGAATGCAACAAAGCATCTTTGGCACTTTCTACTTTCACAATTTCTATTGGTGGAAATAGAACACGACGACTTAAAATATCAGCTTTAACGGCTTTAGCTGGTTTCGGTTCAATATTTAACTCTGCGGCCTTTGCCTCGCTGATTGCCTTTTCATAATCAAATTCCAAAGACTGTACTAAAGCCGATTCAGTATCATCAATAAAAATTCGACGATTTACAGGATCATTCAAATACCCATATTTTTCTTTAAAATCATCATAAGTTTTATTCAAATGACTACGATGACGCTCTAAATCTGCATCACTTTTATCTGTCATTAAATAAGTACGCTCATTGTAAATTTGCACACGCAATAATTCACGAATGTTGATCATTGCCAGCATGCGCTCTAAAGCTTTATTATTCGGCGGCACCCATTCAAATGACCTTCTCTCACCCATACTATCTGGCAAACGTTGAAAAACTTTGCCTTGCACTGCAAAGTAAGAACCCTCTTTAACGCCATCTGGAATTTCAATCGTTGAACGTTCTAATTCCTCTACCGTTCTCACTAAAGGCTGATAAATGCCTTCAGGCAGCCCGTTTACCCATGTGGCTAATTGCTGCTCTAAATCGCCAGATTCGTCTACCGTATAAGTATTAGCCTGATACATCGTATTAGCTAATACGGGCGTGCCGAGAACATTTTGTGGATTATTAATGAAATAATCATTGATAGAAGCCAAATTCGATTCACCAGTATCTTTATTCACCAAAGATACTTCTGAAGTATTTAGCCATTCAGGATTAGGCGCTTCACCCAACATATTTTCGTTATCAAGACGACGAAATACCAAAATATCCGTAACAACTTCAGTGTTCGCATTCTCTTTAAAAGCTGTGTTCGGCAGTCTTACGCCTGATACCAATTCAGCACGCCTTGAGATCCACTGCCTTACATGTGGATCAAGTTTATCTAAGAAACTATGCGATACCACCATAGGCATAATGCCCCCTGGCCGCAACATCTCAATACTTTTTGCAAAGAAATAATTATGAATTGACCAACCGGAATAGGCAGATCCGTTTTTATCTGCAATGGCTTGACCACCAAAAGGCGGATTGCCAATGACCATATCAAAATAGCCCGCAGGGATTGAATAATCCTGAAACCCAGTAGCTTGTGCAATTTTTGCACTTGGGTAAAGACCCGCTACAATTTTGCTTGATAACACATCCAGCTCAACACCATGCAATGAAGACCCATTGCGCATTTCTTTAGGCATCAAGCCATAGAATGCGCCAACACCGACAGAAGGCTCCAATATAAGGCCATCTTTAAACCCCATACGCTCAAGACCGTTATACATCGCCTTGATAATAACCGATGGAGTGAAATGTGAATCTAATTGAGAACGTCTAGCAGCCGCATACTCTTCATCATTCAGCAGAATCTTTAACTCATGATGCTGGTTAGCCCATTGGCTATTATTAGGATCAAAAACACCTTTAAGACCACCCCAACCAACATATTGCGCTAACACATCGCGCTCATCAGGTGTTGCATGACGCTTCTCAGCCTCAAGGCTTTTAATGATCTTGATTGAATGAATATTAGATCTAAACTTCTCACCCAGACTTAACCGACGACCGAAATTATCAGTAATTTCATAATCAGTAGGTAAAACTTCAGAAACAGGCTCTACTACCTCTGAAACAGACGCTAAATCGGTGGTGATTCCCGAATCTCGTACACCTGAAGAATCTCTCGATTCGTTAAGTGCGTCATATTCGCCGCTTCCGCTAGAACGTCCTTCTCTTGCTCCAACTGATTGCTCAAAGCTTCCAGATAGGTTCCATCCTGAATCAACAGCTTGACCTTGTGCTCCCATCCCAGCATCCAGCGATTCGCTATTTCTACTGCCATCGGACCCAACTCGATCACCCGATCTGCCATCCCTAACGGATAAACCTTCGGATTGTAAATCTCTTGAAATGCCATTTTCCTTCTCCTTTACACCTACTATATCAGAATGGGAATCATTTGCAATAAATAATGTACTTTCTCTATGCTTTCTTAATTCAAAACCAGTGAGTCGTAATCGACTAGCTTCAATTAAATCTTTTTGAACCCCAGCCATCAACTCCATTCTGTCCTTCTGAGAAGTAACAGTGAACCCAGCGCCCAACAACACTTTCCATACAGACGTTGTATTCAATCGATTTAATATTTTTAATGCTGTTGATAAATCACCTTGATGCAATGCATCATCAAATAGCTTTGTTTCTGGCAGTCTTAAATTACCGGCATCGATAATAGGTGGTGAACTTTCATTAATTGCAGCGACATCATTACCGAAAAAATCAAATTGCATAAAAACCTCTTATTTTTAAATTTAGCTTTTATTGTTATCAAAATCTAACGACTTAATTCCTGGCCAGTCTCATGAGTTAGTTCACGAGACTTAATCTTGGCTTTACCATTTTGGTAATGAATTTCTTCCACATCGCCTTTCTTGGGAATCTTCTCAAAACTTGAAGCTTTGTGATGAATAACCTTGCCACGACCAAGACTTTGGGTAATTACGCCATCCTTAACATCCAATATTTCCCCAACATGTCGCCCAAAAGCGGCAAAGTTTTTATTCAAAATATCATGCTCTTGTTCACTGCCAACAACTTCATTAAAAGCCTCATTAAAAACAACATTTAAAGATCTTGGACTCAATGATTTTACTAGCTTGCCACCTTGCTCAAATTGTTTAGTCGAAGCTAGAATATTTTCTGACTCGATAGAACCATCTGCTCGAGCTACTACATGTACAATTGAAGGTACTTTCTCCGAAGGTATTTTTGAAAATGCTTCAACCGCATCTTTAGGATTAGTAAATTTAACATCTTGTCCACCTGGGAAGGTTACAACATAAGTGATAGAAGCAAATTTCATTTCCCCTTCTATGCCTGTATACGGCCGTAATTCAACATGCTCTGGGGACTGAACGGTAACTCTTGATTCAATAACTGGCTGCGCATCTTTAGCCTTGAGTGCTTGCTCTTCAGCTAACCGGACGCCATATTTTTGCAAATCCTCTTTTGAAGGTGAATAGTTCACGACATCAATACCAATTAACTTAGCCTCTAACCAAGCATCAGCCAATGCAGTAGGTTTACCTTTCAACTCGATGGCAGTCCACCCTTTAGCTTGCGCTAATTGCATGGCCGCACGATAACTTTCTGCCGTTTTACTTTTGAGCACCAAAGTATCACCATTATCTTTAACAATAGAACGACCACCTGAAACAGGACGATATTCACCATCCTTATCTCTAACGAAAGAACCATCCAACAGAAATTTTGGACGAGCCATATCATTTTTATAATCTAAATTATTTAGTAACGTATTCTCAGTAACCAATAAAAGTTGTAGTTTTTTTGCTTCAGGAAATGAATCAAGAAACTTTTTCACACCTTCCTCATCTTTTCCCAGTTTCAATTTCTTAATTGAAGCATTAATTTCATTTGCCAACGAAATACCAGCAGCGTTATACAATCCATTTATCCAATAAGGACTCATAACTGCATAATTATCATCGCCCCTTAGCTCAGTATTGTCTGCCACATTTAAATCGCTTAAAACCTCATTGTAAATGTCGTCTTTTAACAAAGACCCTTGCGCAACTATTTTTTCCTGTTCAATAACTGGTTGTATTTCAATAACGTCAGGATCTAAGTCATACTTTAGATTAGCTATATCATTAGCATTCATTTGAATCATTTCACTTAATGAAGGTATGCCATTAATGTCACTTGCATTAAACAACTCGACAGTATCAAAATTACCTGTGATTTCGTTTCGATATAACGCTTGAACACTCAAAGCTTTTTCAGCAACATCCCAACCATAATCTGCGGCCTGATCTTTTGTAATAAATCTTGGATCCTTCCAACCCATCACCGTCATTGCATGACGTAATCGATTAGCTTTCTCACCCAATATCTCCCCTTCCTCTAAAGGATTAAAAGGAATGTTGGCATTAGTCATTTGTACCATTGTCAATTTATTAGCATCTAAACTCATATTAATCCTACCTTTCCAAAAATATAGTAATTGCTGCGTAATTATCGACCTACGCCAGATAATTCTTTTCCATGCTCCATTTGCGTAACATGGCCCTTACCGTTTTTATAATTAATCTCCACCAAATCACCCTCGTTGAAAGAATTTCCAACGAGATCATGAATAGAATGTGATCGGCCATTACCTCTTCCAATATTTTGAGAAACAACACCCTCACCAAAATAATCAATAGAAACTATTGGGCCAATAAATTTACCTTCAGTAGGCAGATCTATAACAAGCTTTATTTTCTCACTCCCAACAATAAGGTCATTACTTTCAACCAGATCAGAAAACCTATAAGGTATTTTTGTCTCTGGATATTCAAGCATGTAATCCAAATTTAAATAGGCTATATCAACACCTGAATCAGAATAATATTCAGTAAACCCACCTTTACTTGTGATGAGCACTCTTGGCATAGGCTTAATTTCAGCAAGACCATAAACATTCAAATCACGTTCTTTGGCTACTTTAGCCAATGAAGTGACAATGCTACTAAGATCACCGCTATTTAGATGAATATCCCCAGGATCCGACATGTCTACTTCACCATCCACAGCATTGTATAAATGCTCATACCCTTCAATAAGCGGAGAAATTATCTCTAATTGTTTATTAGCTGCAAATTCCATGGCATTTGTAAACGCATCACCTAATTCACGAATTCTTTTCGCTAAAATTTCATTAGGTTCACCTTCCAAAGCTTCAATAGGAATAACATCCAATTCATCAAGTAAATTCAGATCGTCGTTTTCCAAAGCTATAATTACTTTTTCTAAATTTCCACCATCATAAGAATTTAGAAATTCATCAGCAGCGAAAATTAACCCAAGACTTTTAAAATCTTTTTTTAAATTTGAATGAATTGCCATCATATTTTCCTAATATACTTTTGCTGCAAAAGAGTTATAAAAAAAGGCGTACTTTTCAGCCGCCTTTTTTACATTATCATTACATAATTAACGTGCTTGAGATTGAAGTTTATCTTGTGCTTTTTTCAAATCACGATCTACAACGGCACCAATACCACGATTGTATTTAATATCTAAATTCTGACCAATTTTAATATCTTTAGAATCTAAACCGGCTAGATGATGCACTTTAAAATCACCTGAACGACCTTCTTGCAATACAAAGCGATCATTAACATCTTTAACCACGCCACTATGCTCATATCCATTTTTAACAAAGGCATAACCAATTTTAGGATTGTCATATAACTTTTGAGCAGTTGAACTAATCGCTTCAAAATCATTTTCGCTAGCTAGATATTCCGAGCGCATATCTGCAACAGCCCGCACTAAATTATCTTTAGCTGTCAAAGGTAAACTAAAGGCATCGTTCTCTTGATCAAACACAACATTTGCAATACGATCTAAACGTGCACGCATTGCTGGGTTATATCCAAATTTAATTAAGATAGAGTTTTCTGTTTCTGTCACTGTGACACCGTTTACTTTCGTGCCTAATGAACTTTCATAATCTTCCACTTTTTTAGCTTTTGTATCAAAGGTGACTGCTTTATTAAGCGTAGTATATTTAATACCAACATCTTCACCTTTATTAACATTACGATCCAGACTGGCTTGACGATGAATGGTTACAAATGCAGCACCTGCTTTGTAGGGCGTACCATCTTTAGCATGACCAGCTTTTGTTCCAAAATCTGTTAATTGAGCAGCAAAATAACCGTTAGCATTAATAATCTCACCAGTATAAGCACGTCCTGCTTCTCGGTAATCACTAATACGCGGAATAACATCTTGATCCGCGCCATTAGCAACTTGACGATCCACAGCAGATTTAGCCGCTAATGCCATAATTTCACTGCGGGAGGTTTCAATTTCTTTTGCCTCAAATCGAATCTTAGGTAACACTTTAGCGAAAGACTCCTCATTAGCTAAAGGGATAACCCAATTACCAGTAAGCTCTTTAAACTCCGCACCTGTTCGATGTGCAAGATCAACTAATGCAACATCATATTCAAAATGCATTTCAAAACCAACCACTACACCATTTTCTACAACTGTATCAACTTCTACACCATCAATATCACCTAGTAATTTAGTCATTACCTCAGAAACTTCTACTGTTTTATTTTTTGCTTGTGCCATGATAAAACTCCTTAAATAATTTAAATAAATCAAAGTGATTAACACTTTATGAACACATTATATTATTAATTATAAAAATGCAATTATTAATAAAATAATAATATCTAAAATACTGAAAATTAATGAAATTAAAAAACTATCGCTCTATTGAGCGATTTTTATCATGAGCAATTTCACTAACCTTTGCCAAATCTCCGTTGGTAGGATAAGAAATTTCCAAGCGAACATTTAAGCTTGGTATTTTTTCTAATTTACCTAATTCATGAAGAATAGCCACTCGACCTGTACGCTGGATCATAAAATAGCCTGGCGATTCTAAAACGGCAGGCCCAACATAGGTCTCACCGGCTTTAGCCGACTTAACAACCAGATCCATACCAAATAGATTTCTAGCTTCCTGGACAAGATCAACTTTCTTAATTTCACGCGCACTAAGTGTTAGATCTATTTCAGAAAGGATTTTACTTTGATTACTTTTGAGCACTTTAATAGCACGCGAGATTTGAGGTGCCCAAAGTCCATATTTATCCGCTATTACAGAACCCACCTCACCGTGTACTAAAACATCACGGCAAGCCGCAAGCACGTTATCAGAGAGGCGGGTATTTTGAGAAAAAATATCAAATTCTTTATCAGTCCACATTGTCATCAGAATTTAGCTTAAATATTGTACAAAAACGAATATTAAAGCTTATTTAAACTTATTGAAAGGCTAGATTTGAATATGAAGGTTCAGACTTGTATGATTTAACTTGGGCTATTTTGGATAATCCCATTTCGGTGTTAACAGCCTCTAAACTTAATTCAATCATTTCTTTTGCAACATTCACGGGCATTCCAACAACAAGTCCAGGGATGCAGGGATCATTATTTAACAGCTCTAACGCAAGTTCACGAGGCAGAACACCATCCATATATACCACTTTAGGAACCAGAAGACTAACACGCTCATCTTCATCAATTCTATAACTAGTCATTTCAAACCCCTTATAAAAAATTACAAAAGAAACTCCAAAACAATTAACACTATATTAACACATTAAAAAGTTATTTATATTAATATTAACACTTTTAATTGTTAATATTAATAGTAGCACAGAATACAATTTGTTACAAAATATTGCATATCATTAACATCTATATGTTTTGCATTATATAAATACTCTAACCTTGCAGATTAACTAACTGAAAATCAGTCTGCAAAGTCCCCTTATTTTTTATCTGTATCAGTGCAGTTTTTTGCGGTGTAATCTTACTCAACATATCCCCATCAATTGCAAGCTTACGCGCAGCAAGATTCGCATCCGCAGATGACAATCCTAAAATAATCATAGTGCCTGTGGCTTTAATAAAGTCGTCTGTAAAATGCGCTGGAGATTGTGAAGCAACCCATAAGCCCAAACCAAATTTACGCGCCTCATTAGCAATAACATTCAAAATGTTACCTGGTTCATCAGTAGCATATCGCGCACCTTCATCACAAATGATGATTTCTATTAAATCTTTCTGCACCCCGCGCTGCATGGCCCGTTCAAAGATTCTTGAACAAACCAAATCAACAAACATGCGCTGAACTGGAATATCCAATGGCTTAATTCCATATCGCCATACAGGTTTTGAAGGATCAAATGGTGGAGTGACAGCCCTGAATATACCAATAGCCCTGAGATTCTGTAACCGTTCATAAACTGAAGTCAAAACCTCTGTAGAATTGTATCGAATCAGATCATCTAATTCACGGCCATAACGGATTGCCTCTAAATAACTTTCATAAGCAGCTATAGCTTTATCTTTAGCTTTAGTTAAACCATCTTCTAATTTAGCAGCTTCTTCTGCCTCTAAAGTAGCGCCACGTTTTGCATATTGATTCACCTTACGGTGATATGCGGAAGCCGCTAAATTTACATCTTGCAATAACGCCATGGCCGCACTATTTGTGCCACAGAAATGCGCTTTGAGCTTACGTTCAGCAAATCGAACAGCATCATCTATCGAGGGTGCTGTTTTAAACAGCACACGTGGCTCCCACATCAACAGCTCACCATCGTAAGCATTCTTTTCTACCCACCAACATTTAAAATCACCGTCATAACTACCGATAGTTCGACCACTATTAGAATCTCGAATTAATGACTTGAATCTCTCAATCTGGCTAAATTCAACATCCAAATAAAGCCTGTTTTCTTTACCTGCTAATTTCAAACGAATCTCTCTAGGATCATCTGGCACCCAAGACATCGGATCATCAACTTTGAAACCTCGTGATTCATAAAGATCTTCTAGCAAATACCGCATAACCGCTTCTTGCTTCGTACCCAATGCCTTATGTTTCTGTACCCCAGCAATGAATTTCTGAATAGCACGCCGTACACCACCATAATCTGGATCAGGGTTAATTTCCAATGGGTTATATCCAAATTCAGTAGCCTCACTAAATTTCACCTCAGACGACCAAGGCAAATCAATATCTCCGTGCGGATCAAACACATGAATTCTTAACGGTTGCTTTAATGCAAAAGCAGATTTAACAAACTGCTCTACTAACGCACGAATACGATATGTTTTACCCATACCGGAAACACCGGCAATTTGGATATGCCCATTAATAGCGATAGCAGTATCGAGAGTAACTGACGAACCGTTTTTGGTTAAAGTACCTAGTTGCACTTGCATTTTTTAATTTACGCCATAAATTTAAATAATATTCATAAAAAATAACCGCCATTAGGCGGTTATTTTAATCTAGCCCAGTTTAACTAAAGCGGTCTGTACTACGCGTGCAACATCACCTTCAACTACTGACGTTCCAGTTAATATATTTGCAATTCTCATTGCTACAGGATTAGGAATAATCACTTCACACTCTAAATTACGCACAGAGTCCAAAAGACTCAGATCTTGAGACAACAAATCCAAGAGAGTCTCCATATTTTGCAAAGTAACTCGACAATGTGAGGGAGGACGAGTTAAATCAGCTGGTGCTGCTGTCTGCCCATCAAGACCACTAAATTTAGTAGATAACAAATCTTCCCTATCTTCGACAGTTAATGCATATTCTCCAAAAGATGAATGACTATTAGTATCCGCACGCACGTTTGCAACAACATCCTCGTCAGCCTGCGCTGCCATCAATGACTCTTGCATTGCAACTGCTATAGGATCGTTCACATCAACACCTAAATTAGATTTAGTCTCAACATAATTCGACTGTGTGGTTGCAGCTTGAGTAGTGGGTTTTTCAGGCACGTCATTTAAAAATTTCTCACGTGCCTTAGCTTGCTTAACCTCATCACGTAATTGATCAATAATTTTACGTGTAATTGGTTTTTCTATACGTTCAGGATCCTCTTCAGGAAGATCAACACGACGCAAGATTTCCATCTGTACTGACATAGGCAATAAAGAGACTAAATAAACTGAATCTTTAGAGGTTGCAATACCACTACGCACCCAAGTACGTTGATTTTCTTCATCACCAAAACGAACTACTTTAGTAACCCAATCTTCCTTTTTACCCAACTCTCTTGCTACATCCGCCTGCGTCATAGGACCGCCATTATCACCTTCTGCTAATAAATACTGAACAGAAGACCAAAGTTCTGAATCCGTTAAATCTTTACGATTAACATTTTCAGCAATCTGGTATAACAATCTTTTAGAACGATTGGTTAAATCATTACGCACAATCGCACGAATCGTAGTCTTACCTAATTTTAGGTGAGCACGTGTTCTGCATTCACCAACCACTACCAAATAAGACCCGTCTTCACTCTCTTGAACTGTAATCGCCTGTATTAACCCATTTGATTCAATAGACTTAGCAAGCTCATTTATATAGGCTTCATCTTCATCAAAAACCACCCCATCTAAAGCATGGAATGCCTGGCGAGGTTGCGTAGGATCAAACTTTACTTTATTAAGAGGAATTAATACTTCCTGATCAACAGTTGCTTTTTGAGCATTAGCTCGTTTTTTTAACTTATCCATTGTACTCATTACATTCCCCTAATTAGAGATAACTTCTTTACAAAACCGATACCACTGATCACGCAATTCTTTAGGTGCGGACTTTCTTAACCAAACTGGTTGGGCAGGTTCCTCTTCCATAGCATCAGAAACTGATGTTCTAGTAGATAAAGTACCTAATATATGATCACCATATTCAGAGCGGACAAAATCCTCTTTTTCTCGATGAGACTTTACACGCATATTTGCTCGATTAATGACACCTACCCATTTAAGCCCAGGGTTAATAGGTGCAATAACATCAGAAATAGCACCCAATACATTTTGGAACCCTACTATACTAGACATAACAGGCTCCATTGGAATGACTGCAATATCTGCCCAGCATAATGTAGCCATATGCCTAAATCCAACTGCTGGTGGCGTATCTATGATAATAGTGTCATACCCCAAGCTTCGTAAATAATCACGCATGGCAGGGTTATATCCACGATCTTCAATTTCAGCATTATTATCAAATTGATCTAAATTAGAATGGCCGTGCAACAAATCAATTCCCGAATGAGATGTTTTTGTAGGCTTTAAATCCAACCCCTCTAATAAATCACCAACACCACCTGTTGTTACATTACAAATATCTAAGTCACCCGTTAAATATTGACTAAAGTTAGCTTGTGAATCTAAATCAATAGCCAGTACACGCTTACCTTCGGCCACACGACCATCTTCTAAAGAGCCACCTGCGGCTGCATGTGCCAGATGAAAAGCCAGAGTAGATTTACCAACACCACCTTTTTGATTAACAACTACTATAATTTTAGTCATGTTTTTTATTTTTCACCTCAATTAATGGTAAAGAATTAAGTCTATGGCGCATGACGTCTTGCGTAGTAACTGCCCGCCTATTACCATTGCCAAGTCGCACACCAGTAGCACGCAAAGCTATTTCATCGTAAGTAGCAAGAACATTCTCCTCAACCCGAACATAGACACCAACCATCTTCTTACCACTTTTCTGCGCCACGTTAATCCTTAATTACACAATAAATAATGTAGATTAATATTAACTGATTAATATCATAATAGCAAACTATTACCTAAAAAGTTTTGCAGCAAAAGTAAATTTATTGTCGAGAGTGTGTAAAATTGAATGATGACCAAATCTGAACTTATTACAAGATTGCATAATCATCTGAAAATGCTTACGCACACAGACGTTAACATGTCTATAAATGTAATTTTAGACACTATATCGAAAACACTATCATCAGGTGGAAAAATAGAAATAAGAGGCTTTGGTAGCTTCAGGCTAAACACTAGACCCCCAAGGATCGCACGTAATCCTAAAACTGGGGATAAAGTTGAGGTGCTAGAAACAAAAGTGCCAAGCTTTAAACCTGGCATCGGATTACGTCAAAGAGTAAATAAATCAGAGTAAGTTATATGTTGATTTATAAACCTGAGTTTTTTGAAGGCATTACATAAGCGCACCACCAATAAATAGCGGTGTAGAGAAAGGTTCTCAAAGAAACATTTTTTTCAGAAGTAGAATTGATAATCACTAATTCTTCTTTAATCTTATCTACCAAAGCAGAAGATAACATCATATTCATCGGAACCCAGCTAACATCTGGCATTAGTTTATTTTTACCAAAAGAAGGGCTGTGCGCTTTGGCCATTCGCCAAGGTAAAGGTGGGTTGGCCTTCCATGGTGCTTTAGATAAGAATTTAATCAAGACATCTGCATACATGCCATTAAGCGAACCATAATGCTCAATAGCTAATAATTTTACATAAATTGCTATGTTTTTAGGAACTGAAGTTTGTGTATTAACATAATCCACCATTTTAGCCCCTTTAGTTTAAATTTTCATTAAAATGGCGATTGTAACCTAAATGTAAATGACTATCAATAATGAGCACCTTCATTTACCTAAGTATCATACCTTTACTTCTATCTAAAATTACTGGTTTTCCATTCTTATACTGGATATTGACCACCGTATTTTCTTCAAGCAATTTACTCATATCAAGCCCCATATTATGTTTAACGGTATCACCAGCACGGTTAATTTTTTGAGTAATAACATTCTCCTCTATTTTTAATATTTTTCCACTAAAACTACCTTCTCTCGGAAAATTAGCTTCATTTAAAGAATACAAAATATTAGGATTCATCGGACTAAAATCAAGATTATTCCCAACCGCTGCTTTAATTTGATTAGGCTCAAAAACAACAAATTGATCCAATTCATTTTCACCATCAAAGCTATTTCTAACAATCAATCCATCAAAACCATTTTCTTTAGCATAAGCAACTTCTTCTTCAATATTCCATACATCACCCATATCAGATTCACCCTCAAAGTCCAACTCTAAAGGATTGCTAATATTTAAATAAGAAGAAATTACCTCACCATAACTTTCCGCAGCTTCTAAATTAGTAGTGAAATAAGTACCAGTATCTGGCACCATAAATGTGCTCACATTTTTACCGCGTGTACCGTGATAAACAACTAAAGGCATTCCATCTTGACCCACCACTTTACTATCGCCGAACCATTTTTTAAACGTATCTAACGAAGTAGCCAAATCACCCAACTTAAAAGCAGGTTTTAAATTCATACCCACACTAAGGCGCACCTCACGATTTAAGTCTTGTTGAATCCACTGCCCTGCGCCATACATAATCCCCTGCAACTCTAAATTATTAAACGGCACTTTAATCCCAGCATCACGTAACCACCCTGCCACGCCTGCATAAACACTTTTCATGAACCCAAAACCTATTTTAACGTTACCGTTATCATCTAAGCAACGCTCCCCAGCAAGTGCCACAATCTCAGAAGCTTCTTGTGCAGTATCAAGCTGCCCATAACGACGTTTAATATTGTTCGCTAATTCGGCCATTACTGGATCACCATTAGCCTTGAGTTTTTGAATCCCATGGCTCAACTTAGCAAAACCATATTCACCCAACATCTCTTGCAAGCTGTAATGCATCACACACTCGTGCGCCATCACCTTTTGTAAATGCTTAACACTACTAATATTCTTGGCCACGATATACACATGACCATCTATAAAAGCGCCATCTGCATGTGTAGGTGATATGAAAGGCAGATCAGCCGCAGAATTAACCACTGTCACAGGAGGCATCTTTACCCAATGTGCTTGTAACCGCTTAATCTCGGCGTTGATTACATCCACACCCAATCCAACCAACTCGGTAGAGTTCAACGAATGCAAGATACTTGCATTGCCAGGATTGAAAGCACGGTTATTACCTACCGCTGATTTTATTTGCTCAGGATTAAATACACCAATATTCCAGAAATTTGACAACTCAGATTCTTTCTCATAAAACCCGTCAAAATCTAATTGCTGAATATCTTCATAATATTTCTCCAATGCCTCATACAGCCCACTAACTAATTTACTAGAAACGGCTTCATAATCATCACCCTTCACTTCTAGTTTATTAAGTAACAAATCCACATGTTTAGGATTTCTAGGATCAAATGGATTCTTAACAGAAAGATATACGGGATATATCAGCGCACCAGAAGCTTCGTAACTTTCAGTATAATTACCGACCGAATTATTAAGTTCAGCCATATCTTTAGCAAAATCATTTGCGAAACTTGGCTCTGGTGTAAAGTAAATGGCACCTCTACCATTGTTATATGGATTGAATCGATTAAAGCTATCACCACTCCCATGATAAACCACTAACGGCTTACCATCACCATCCACTACCTTGCTATCACCGAACCAATTTTTAAAGCTAGGAAGCTCCGTAACCGGCTCAGCCCCCAAAGAAAATAAAGGGACACCAGCAACAATATTAGACCTCAATTCAGGCGTTATACTAAAACCAACTTGAACTGGTGATATTTGATCTTCTAATTTAATCAACTCAACTTTTTTACCACCCAATTTTTTAAGCACATCGTTAGCAACCTTGGGAACCAACTTATCATAAAAATAAGTCATCCCTTCCCCGCCCACTTTCAGATCCAAACCTGAAAATGATTTTGTATCGATCACATCACCATTGTTAAGCTCTGTTTTATTCGGCACACCTTCGCCTGCAATAATCTTGGCAGCCAAATCTTTACCCACTATTTCTGGCAACCCATCCGCATTTACTGTCTTTTCAAAAACAATACCTCCATGCGTAGCACCATTAAACGGCTTACCCAAGGCAACTACGCCATACAAACCATTTTTATTTAGATTGTAACGAACGCTACTTAATTGTTTACTCAGATCATACAAATCAACTGCCTGCTGCCCTGAAATAATCGCAACCTTGTCAAAATCATTCTCGGCCGCGTAATGGATCATGCGTTTTAACGCCAAACCTACCCATGCATCCGTTTTAGTTACGAAGGGAGCTTGCGGCACGAACACCCCTTGCCGCTCAAATTCATAATCCTCTAATCGTCTAGCTTCAGTTTCTTTCCATTCAACTTCGAGTTTAGCCATCTCAGCTAACCTATCCATAGGATAGGAATCAACCATCGCTTCTGCGGCAACAACAGCAATCGCACCTTGAGAAATATCTACAACAGATTTAGCTGCAAGCTGCTTCATTTGCTTAACGAAATTGTTGTAATCATTATCTGAAATAGTTTGGAATTTACGCTTACGCTCGAACCCTTCTTTCTTACCCTGCTGACCCCAATCACTCTGAATCTCGGAAATAAAAAGCACGCGCTTACCTTCGGCATCAACACGTTCATCGAAACGAACATGCACCAAGATATTTTGCGTGTCTTGATAATGTGATGACTTGAAAATACTTTTCTCTATGTTACGTCGTGCTTCCCAATTTGCCGTATCAAGTCTTAGAGCATTAATATTAACAAGTGCCTCACGAATAGCTTCATCTTCACTTCCAAAACTACCAGCAAAATGTCTAGCATACATTTGATTAGGCGGCAAAACACCCCACTGCTTATCTGCCGAAACCATCCTATCAAATATTGTTTCATAACCTTCAGGCAATGAAGTAAGTGGAGTTAATTCAATATTAGGAACTGATGGTACAGGTAATGTCAGCAACAACTCTTTATAATTATCGCCACCAGGCACTGTATATTTACTATACATAGTTGAATTAATAGCCTCACCTTCTCCAGTTAAACTATCCCACGCCAATAAAAGTTTTCTAGGTAAATCTTCTGGATCAACACTTTCACCCTCAACATTCACCAAATGATATTCGCCATCCATATCCTTATCGAAGCGATAACCAGCATCAGAAAATTCCTGCATTAGTTCTGTATTATCAGGCTTACCAAGTAGAACCTCAGTCACCTGCACCCCATTATCTTTAACGAAAGCAACTAACGATTGTTTAGAAACTTTGCCCTCTTGGAGTTCTAACCACTCAACTAACCCACTCCATTCTAATTCTGCAATTTTAAATAGCCTACCCTCACGAGCGCGGGCATTGAGCCATGCTAAAGCATCTTTAGGCAATAACATCCCATTCTTATCTGTAGGTAAATTATTGTTTAATGCCACTTCTAATGCACTGATCCAAATACCCATAATTCAACCAATCTATTATTAATTAACAGTTATGAACACTCTAACATGTTAATTTTTTATCATCAATTTATAAGCTAGTCAATTTAACGCTCTTGTTTTTAACTTGACCTGTCCTTAACGACAGGCTATGGATGGCCTCGCTGCATATAGAGACAAAGACCCTCAGAATCCGCATTAATAGCAAAACTAATCGCTAAGTTGTAAATTATCCTGCCTCAACTGAATAGTCTCTATAGCTTTTTCAGCACGTTCAACTTTAGCAACCCTCTTGCGATTATCCGCTGTAATTTTACGATCTAATGTTGCGATAGCAATATCTAAAAATTTCATACGAAGTTCTGGATTTTCTTCTCGCTTGGCACAATCAAGTGCGGCAATCGTGCCATCAAGAATTTTTAAATGTTTTTTTACCGGAGCTATTTCAAGCATTCTTTGCATCTTAATTGTTTGCAAATGACTTGGTTTTAGTTCTTTCTCTACCTTATTTTTCTTGTCAAATATCACGATTATTTAATCTCACATCTATTTTCCCAAACTTTACTAAAAACAATCGTATGTGGGACCATAACAACAAATCGTTCTCCAGGAAAATTACGCAAAGTAGGCTGTATGTTTATATAGCGGCCTAACACTTGACCACCCAACTGACCGAATTGTTGAGACAGCGCAGCAGCTACAATTTGTGATGTACTTTGAGTTGTGGATCCATTAGCACTTGTGGGTGGTGCAGGAATTGATAATTGAACCCCAGCTGTAACCATAGATAATCCAAAAGCGAGGCCGAATGTTCTTAAATAATGATTATCGACATCACTGGCAAAGCCCGCCTGTCCAGATGTGTCATAACCTTGCATACCGGCTAAATTTAATTCAGACCCATCTTTAAAAATAGCATTATTCCAAACAGCCAACATTCGACCCTGACCAACTGCAACTTTTGAATCATACGTCCCCATAAATTTTGTCATAGCAGGGATTAATAACCGACACCCTGAAATGGAATCATAAACATTCTCTCTCACGCGTGCCGTAACATAACCTGGTAAATCAGAATTAATCCCTGTCTCCAAAGTCAACGGAATAAAATCACCAGCCTTAACTTCATTTGCAGAAATCGCAGGCACTTGCACATGTTGATGGTATCCATTTTCTTCTTTTTTAGCAGAAGCTAAGAAACTCAACTTCTCCTCTTGTTCACCTAATGGCAAAACAGCAGGTGAAGTTACATCCCCTAATCTTGCACCTTGGTTAGCTTGTGTAGTTTGAGCAAGTAAAGCTTGTTGCAAAGCGGAAGCCTCGCTATTGGTTTTAACAACCTCAGCAGCTTCACCACCTTCCGCACCAAATAATTTAGCTGCCAACCCTGTATCACGCGCAGCTTTCAAACGTGCCAATCGCTCTTGCCTTCTTAGTTCGGCTTCTTGTTGAGCCGGAGAAAGTGCAGCAGGCTCAGCCTTTACGCTTGTTTCTGATTCTTTTGGTATTTTACTGGCTGTTAATTCCGGAGGAATCTCTTCTTTTTTCTCACTCAAAGTATCTGCAATAGAAGGAATAACCTTAGATTTTTCTTTTATATCCCTTGGCACTGAGGTTGCCTCATCAAACTCAGAATTATTCTTTGCTTCAGCAACAGGATCCTTTACTACTTTTGGTTTTTCTTTATCATCTACATTACTTAATGCTGCTAGAAAGATTAGGACCAATGTAGCAACCATACCGAAAATCACCATTAAAACACGTTTAGAAATCCTATCTGCGTGCTTAGGTTTAGTGCGCATCTCCCCTTCAATGGGCGGCACACCTGCTTCTAAATCAAAAGCATCCGTTTTATTCGTCATATTAATAAACACCTAACACGTTGCGCTTAACTGGCTCAGAATTATTACGTTCTTTCCTCTGCCAGGTTATCTTCACACGCTGATCATCTATACGCAGCTCTGCTTGCGTAAATAGTTTATCCACCACGTAATGAATTTTCCCTGTCTCAGTATCATTCTTTACACGGTAATTAACCACTTGTACTTTATTGTTTTCATCCAATAATAATAAAATAGGACTTTCTTCAACTTTGATACTTTTAGGCATTTCCAAGTAAACACGGCCACCATCATTAAATGCGCGAACCGGCTTAAACACAGCTGTACCAGTAATAAGATAGTTATAATCTATTTTATTAATATCAACCGCAGAATCTAAAACCTGCTTACTCTCGATCTTCTCGGTTTCCGAAGCAATAGAACCGGCCTTCTCATTCCAGTCTGAAACAAGCTCTTCTGGATAATAGAAACCAATTCTATTTAAATATGCCCCCTCTTTTTTAGGAGAATACAACTTGATATGATAAGTCCGTCTATCGGTTGTAATAATGGCATTAGACTCAACCGCTGAATCACGGGGTTGAAAAACGAGATGTTGAATCACAACACCACGTTCAACAGACTCAGCGCCCAACCAACTCCAATTCGCGCTATCACCTAAAATAACTTTTTTTACTTTCTCACCTGGCTGCGTTTCCATATCACACGCACGAGTAGGTGAACATGTTAATTTAGGCATAGACTGACCATAAGCAAATCTGACCATGCCATCGGAAGACATCAAAGGCCTAGCCTTACCACCCTGTTGCCATGATTTTGCCTGTGCTACCGCAGCATCCTCAAGATCATTGTAAGACTCACCAGCAAAAGCCACCGTAGAGACAGAATAGTTAATAATAGCTAACGCAATTAACACATGATATGAAAGAGTTTTCATTAAATAACCTTTACCCAATTTAGTTCGGTGACATATAAACCAATAGCATTTTTACGGAAAATCTCTTCATTTTTTGAAGGTTTAAGCACGAATTTAAGATTAGCCTTCCAACGCTCAATCCCAATTTCCTCACCTTTCAAATTAAACGAATGCTCTTCCCATTCAACTTGCCAACTTGAATCCGATACAGGCAAAGCAATTTTCACTTGAACCTGAACTGTCTTGGTTTCCCCAATATCATTAGGCTTTGCCTTTCGTAACTCTGTACGAACATACTCGGCACCTGCGCCTTTTAACCTAGAAAACCCTTTTTCTATTCGTGAATTATTTGCAGCCATATCTGTAGAAACGGTGCGCAGATTTTCTATTAATTCAAACATCTCACTGTAGACAATACGCTTTGAATCTACAGTAGCATCATCACCATCCAATGCACGTACAGCCACTGTGCGCCCTAATTTATCTACCTCTACTATATAAGGAACAAACTTAGGCTGTGACCCAATATAAAGCGCCCCAGCAATCGCAATAGCCGCGATCCCTAAACTAATGAAAGCGAATATACGCCAATTCGACACCTGTGCCGCTTGCCTTAAAAAGGTATACTCATGAGCTTTACCAGCCTGCAACCAAAGTGCATCTACACCATTTTTACCAAGTTCCTCTTTAGCCATACAACCCCTCAATTATAATTACATAGTAAATTATTTAATAACATACTTTTGCAGCAAAACCTTATTTACGCTTATAAATATCTAACCATACAAATGATTAGAATAGCCGCGCATATCATTGATGCAACTGCCCGATAAAAAATATAATCCCCCACATAAGGACGTTTTTTATCCATTCCAATACCTATCACAGCAACAAGTACACATGTAATTAACCCTGCTAAAAAAACATGCAATCCTGCGCATACTAGAATTATCCAAAACAACGCTGAAGGGATAGCAAGTAAAATTGCGAATTGTTTCCGCTTTTCACCCAACGCATCAAGTTGCTGGCCGCGCAATGCTTTAGTAATAATTTCTGATTTCATAGGCTAACTCTCTATAATTAACGATTAATCATGACCATGCGTATTTATGCTTACATGCGTAGCAGCAGATTCACGACCAATATGGTCATTTAATGAACTTAAGCGATCTCCGGCACTAGGCTTAGATGAACCTTGTTTACCCAACTGATCAATCAATGCCCCTAATTGTTTTTCCAATCCAGTTTCACCTCCAACACCTGCATTAGCAGCGTTGCCTGAAGGTGCGGATTGCGCTGTCTGAGAAGTTTCTTTGGGAGTAGTATCTGTATATCGCATACCTGATGGCGCTTTTCCTAACCCCATATCACTTGCTGCTTTATTAGCCGATTGATCATTTCCACTAGTCGATCCTCCTTTAGTTCCTGTAGGACTTGATCCACTTGCTTTTCCTGCACCATTAGTAGCAGAACCACCACTCGATGAAGAAGTACCATCGGCTGGAGTTGAACTCTTGCCAGATGAAGACAAAGCCCCTTTATCTTTCACCATCTGATTTAAATCTTTAACAGAAGGGCTGGGTGGTTTAGGTGCTCCTTTAGGAGCGCCACCCAGTGAGTTTAAACCAGTATTAGATTTAGATCCTGAAGCCGCGCCACCAGTACCTGTACTGCTGGCGTTTGTAACGCTACCCGCTTGATTACGCATACCTTTAATCATGTCACTCATAGCTGATGCTCCTTTATTTGAAGCCCCAGCAACAGCACCCCCGCTAGAATGAGCCGCCATACCAGCAGCAACTCCAGCGGCAACTCCAGTCGCCATATCCGAAGTCCCCATGGATGTACTTCCACTTGCAAGATTCGCAGCAATAGAATCCGATTTATAAAGCATATAGGCTAATAATACATAAGCGCCCAATCCTGTGAACAAAACATCAAATATTTTAGAAAATGGATTATCCATCCCTGGAACTATAGCTCCAACTAAGCCTTTTAAACTTGACGCATCTGACATAGCTTGATTAATAAGTGCTGCCATGACAGAACTAACTTGAGTAAAAGCAGCCAATATTATTGTCATTAATATTATTCGATATACAAGAGAAATTAATGCTTTAAATGGAGCAATCCCTTGATCCTTTAAAGCATTTAGTCCTAACATAGAGAAACTAAGCGGAGAGAGCATTACAACCAAAGCCAACTCCAATTGAATCATGAAAATTTTAATTGCAAAAAATAAGCCCGTACCAAGAATAAATAAAGCCACGCCTAAAACTGCTTGTCCACCGACGGTACTTGCTACTCCTACAATGACACCTAATACAGACAATGGCACAGACATTGCCAATGAGGAACTAATGATAATTGCAGGGTCTGGCAAACCAATTCCTAGGAGATCAAAAAATTGATTACCAACACCTTTAATAAATTCAGGACCATTAGATATGACATAAAAACAAAAACCAAACCAAAATAAACTTCCCAATAACTTTGCCCATGCTTGATCTAAATCACCCCCGCTTTTTAGCAATCCTATGTTAGTCACTACAAATTGGAGCAACACAAACCCAGAAAGAGTTTTAATAGCCATAGCCGTTATAATCCCAACGGAAGGCATCATGGATGATTTAATTATTCCCACAACACTTCCTGGATCCGCAGTAACCGCATTCGCTAAAGTGCTAAAGAAAAATAACATGATTGGGATAATATATTTCATACAAATTAATCCACGTGGCCTCTTACTTTTTTCATCTCTGGCAATTTAACAGGATCGGGCATAATTGTGATAACTTGTTCTTGTTGCTGCTGCTGTTTGAGTAGCAACTCTTTTTTCTCTTTTTCAGTGTCCTCACAAGCAGACAATAACAAAGCAACGCAAATAAAAATAATAAATTTCATAACAAACTCCTAAATATCTTAAATAATAAAAATAGGTTTAATAACAAATAATCTTCTACTCAACAAATACCTTTTTTGTTTTCATCTCTTGTAATTTAACAGGATTTGGCATAACTGAAATAGCATCTTCAACATTTTGCTTGTCTTGTGACTTTGCATTCTGACTAGCCATAAATGTACTAGTAGCCAAATTCTGGCTTGAAAGCAACTCTTCTAACTTACGCGTATGCTGGATCTGCTCCACATTAATTTCACTTAATGTTTGAATAGCCGCAACCGTGCCTTGAGAGCTTTGAGACTTATTCCACAACGCATTTAAAGCTGCGGTATCGCTACCATAAGCATCACGCTGCAATCCAGCAGCACGCATTGCTGAACCCAACGTATCTTGACTATTCGTTGTCCAACTTTTAAAGCGATCTGCAAAGTTACCCGCCAATGGAGAATTATATTTGTTAGAAAAGTTAGCATCTACTTCCGCATAAGTATTTCCAATAGAGTTCCCAGCGGCCATGATTTCACCGATACCCCTGGTTAGCTTATTTAGATCATCTGGCATGATTGAAGATGGATTTAATCTCATATTTTGAAGCTGCGACTGATATTGCTGCAATTGAGTGCTGTAAGAAGCCGCCTGTTTAGCATAACTCGCAACCAATTGAATTTTATTCATGATCTGGGTAACTTCAGTCGCACAATTACCACAATAAGCCGCAAACGAAGGATTAGAGAATAGAAGCCCGATCATCAAGAAAGGCACAAGGTGTTTTTTGTATGTCATTATCTTTCTCTGACTGGGCGGTTTCATTAATCTGGTCTCCACTAAAGGATGTTTCAACAAATGTTCCAACCAGCTTTTGTTTGTCGTTTTCGATTCCATTTGAATTTCCCATGATTTAACCAAAATATTTAAAAACTCATTATTACATTCATATTAAAAAATGCAAATAACTTTCTAGCATAATAAAACATTTGTTGATTAAATTACTTTTGCTGCAAAACTATTTAACGCAACTATACACCTTGCAAAGTGTATGTCAAATTAATTTTGATATGCTGTCAGTATCAACAAATGTGCATCTCTATATCTTTTTACCGCATTAAATACAGCATTAGGTTTTAACCCCGTTGCATGGCTCGCATCAATATTGCGCTTACCTTCCACCAATACCAACCTAGCCGCCTCTTGCGATTTCGGACTACTCGTCCGGCAAGGTAATAACGATATTATTACGTTAAATTGCTGCTCAGTCATTACTCTCTCAATTAATCTAATTAACATATTTTATCTTAACACTACTATACACCTTTATATTTTAACCACTCAGTAACCCATTCACGACCGCTGCCATACCTTCTAAATAAGTTTTTAGCCATTCGCCGATCTTCTTTACCTGATGCTGCTATAAAGGCTAAGGCAATTGGTCCTAACTCTAGCTGGAACAATCGTCTGCCAGCTGGAGATTTAAAGAAATAATCTCGCTTAGGTGCTGCATAGGTTAACAAATGAATTTCGCGCTGACTTAGCCCTATATTTTCATATAGTTTTGCACTCTCAACACTGCTAGCCTCAGCATTTGGTAATAATATTTTTGTCTGGCAACTTGAAAATATCGTTGAAGCAATTGGCGAAGACGCAACATCTTCTAATTCTTGAGTAGAGAAGATTACCAAAGCATTCGCTTTTCTCAAAACCTTCAGCCAGGACTTTATTTGCTCTACAAAAAGAGGATGCTGCAATGCCAGCCACGCTTCATCAAGACCAATAATGGCAGGAGAACCATCTAATGATCGCTCAACCATTCTAAATAAATATAACAATACCGGTACGACATGGGTATCCCCCATTTCCATCAATTGCTCAAGTTCAAACACAGTAAACCTACTTGTTGTTACCGTATCCTCTTTGGCATTTAACATACCACCTGCCAAATCACGCTCATATAATGCCAATACTTGACGCACTTCACGAATTTGAACAATTTGTGCCAAATCGGTAAATGTCCGCATTGAAGCTGGACGAGTAGATAACAACTCCATAGAACGCGCTAATTCAGCACGAGTATCTAATGTAACAACAACATTGTGCAATTCCAAAATCGTACACACATAATCTACTGACCAGGAACGATCAGACAAACGATGAATCTGACTAAATGGCGCAAAACCTATTTCAGATCCATCACTATCTTCATCCAAGAAATTATAATGATTGCCGCCGACGGCATAACAAAGGGCGAGCATAGACTCCCCTTTTTCAAAGCCAAAGAATTTGGCTTGCGGATACCGTAAATGTGATGCGGCCATTAATCCTAAAAGAGTTGATTTACCAGCGCCTGTAGGTCCAGCAACAAACGTGTGTCCAACATCGCCGTTATGTAATACAACTCTAAATGGTGTTGATCCACTTGCAGATCCATAAAACAAAGGAGGCACCGGCCTATTCCCATAAAATTTCTTATAAAAAGAACAAGGGTTTTCTGTTGGCCCTTGCCATACCGAAGTCAGTGGCAAACAATCGGCCAAATTCATATTATGGATAGATGGACGGCGTAAATTTTCATAACCATGCCCTGGTAATGACCCTAAAAATGCTTCAGTACAATTTTCACGCTCTTCGCGGCAAGAAAATCCTAATGGCCGTATATGTTTGATTAAATATAGAACCATAGTATCTAAGACACTTGCATCTGTACTCATCAAAACAACAGTAGAAGTCCATTTACCATAAACAACATCACCAGAATTAATATCGTTCAATACATTTTCAGCATCTTCAGCCATATTAACGGCATCCATATTAACAGCGCCCCGCTGTTTGCCTGTAACGTCAGCCACAAATCCACGGATTTTTTGACGCCATTTAGAACGGATTTTATTAACTTCACTTTTAACTACTTCCTGATTTTGGGCAATCCAGCGCGTGGTCCACCTAAATTCAATTGGTAAGCGATTTAAAACATCAAGTACCCCAAACTCAGTTCCATAATCCGGAACACTCTCTATAGCCACCACGGCGATATATTTATCATCCAGTTTAGGACGTATTCCTGGCATAAATGCATAACTTCCGATCAAGAAGTCAATGCCGGTAGCTAAAGTCTTTGTAGGCAATCGAATAGGTTGCTTTACACTGGTTAGGCATTCATGAATAAAAGAAAGTTGAGGATCAAACCAGACATCCCTAAAGGTTGTAGGCTCTTGTTCTTGGTACGGCATTAAACGTTCCAATGATCCCAATTGCCGCTCAATTAAACCAACATATTCATTCAGCATGCGCTCAAAATACTCAACAGATTTTGCTGCAATCCGTATTGGATGGCTACGCCCCTTATCATCTGTATCATATGCAAATTCACGCACCTTACTGGCCATCATAGCTTCAGATAGGTAGGTAAAGGTTAAATAATATTCATTTTCATAGTGCGCCCCTTCTGCTTCATATTGGCTACGTCGTTCATCTTCAATGCCAGCTGAGACAAAATCAGGAAAGTCATCTTTATCAACGTAAGAAACTGAATCTTTCCTAAGTGTCGAGGTATGGAGCATCCAACCTACGCCCATATTACGCACTACATCACCAACCATTAAACGTAAAACAGAAAGCTCCTCTTCAGAGGCACATTGCATATCTGGGCCTCGATAAGTAAAAGTAGAGATCAACTCACCTCCCTTGCCCAATATAATACCTGCTCGTTTAAATAAACGGTCATAACGTAACATATCAGGAAAGCCAGCACGTTTAGTACGAAACTCTTTAGCAAAAATATCAATGCTCATAGTTAAAACCTAACTTTTAATTAATCGAAGCGCTTATATGCATTTAATTTGCATGGAAATGTAAAGGTATTAAACAAAATCTCGCACTTGAGGATGCTCAACACCAACGTCTGATTTAGGCGCGTAATATTTACGATATTTAAACTGACGTAAAACCACGTCTACCATATATGGATCAGATAGATTAATCGCACGAGCCACCCATAATATTGCCGCCCAAAAAATGAATGGGATAATGATAGGTAGCCCGTAAGAAAAGCCAAATCCATAAAACATCGTCCACGCTATACAAAACAGAGTAAGTCCGCTAACGCCAACTAAACGGCGATCACCTCCCATCCACGTTATTTTACGGAGTAACACTTTACGAACTGGGCTACGCATAGACATTTAACAGCCCACTCCACCAAATCTCGTAAACACTAAAGTTAAGATACTAGCTGTTGCTAAAATAATGCCCACAATAGTTACAATGGTTGCGATTTTTTTAATACCATCAGTGATTTCACCGCCAAACATCAAGGCCGCACCACCACCCAAAACCGCTAGAATTGTGAAGCCAAATAACCATTTACCAGTCAGAAGATTGACCAACTTACAAATGCCATCCCCAAGCTCATCAGCGGCCATGGCATCCACAGCAAACAGAGGCAACCCTACCATCAACGCAACACGTGCCAACATCAAAGCATTTTTCTTATCCAAATATTTAGAAAAACTCATATTCAATACTCCTAGATTAAAATTAAAAAATAACAACAACTAAACTTCTTTTTTACCACGAACTTCTTATAAAACAAGACACCGCCTACTGAAATCAAAACACTCAAAAAAACAATACTATATAAAAGTAAATGCGAAGGCACAGAACAGCTTTCATAAATACCTAATTTAGGCGTCATGCTAAGAGACTTCACAAGCTGATATTGCAACGATGATAAGTAATAATCAATGTTCATCATAATTTCCATTAAATAACCGCTTCTACTAAAAACTTCTTCTCCAATGGGCTGTAGCCATCGACCTTTATAATTTCCTTAATTCTTCGCCCTCGATTTGTGCGCTCCAAAAAAACCACAAAATTAACGGCCTCCCCTATCAAAATAGATTGAGGATTCAATGAAACCTCTTGAACCAATTGATCCATTCTAGTTAATCCAGCATAAGCAGAATTTGCGTGAACCGTAGCAACTCCCCCAGGATGACCTGTATTCCATAATTTAAGCATCGCCAATGCAGGTCCGCCATCGCGCACCTCGCCTACGGTAATACGATCTGGCCTCAACCTATTAACTGCTAAAGAAAGTCGTGCTAACGTGGTCCATTCTGTAGCCCTCAAAAAGAACCTGTTTTTTAACGTACATTGCAACTCTCTAGTATCTTCAAGAATGGCCATACGAACATCTGGACATAACAAACTAATAGCGTGCAGCAAAGCATTACAAAACGTTGTTTTGCCTGTACCGGTACCACCAACAACCAAAATATTCTGTTTTTCTTTAATAGCAGTACGCAACATTTCGGCTTGCACAAAACTAATAACATTCACACGTATATAGTCATCAAGCGTATAGATTTTTGTAGCTTTTTTTCTAATGGCAAAAATAGGTGCCTCAGTAACAGGAGGAGAAATGCCTTCAAAACGAGAACCATCCAAAGGTAACTCCCCCTCTACTAAAGGGTTTTCCTTTGACATTTGCCCACCTAATGCGGAAGACACTTGATTTAAGATTGTCATACCATCTTCAGGAGACATAACGCCTACCTGCGCCATGCTGCCAAATCTCTCAACCCAGAGAGATCCGTCATCATTGAGCATAACCTCTACCACATCAGGATCATTAAGCGCACCCAATACCATATCGCCTAATGCGAAACGCAGACCTTCTAACCGCCTATCTTCCAATTCCGATTTAGTAGCCACCGATTTCCCCTATTTTGATACACCAACAATCTTACTTTTGCTGCAAAAGTTTTATTTTTTATAAAATATATTTAAAATAATTATACATGATTTATTGCACATGATTTAATATCAATGTATCATGAATCACATTAAACAATCAATAACTGGACGAAAGAATATTATGAGACATAAAAAACGTACCATAGCAGCGGCGCTCTCCCTTTTATTTATATCATCTACAATGGCTCAAGCGGCATATACAGTTATTGATGATGATTTAATGCCGACACCTATGAATGAGCCACAGCAACAAAAATTGCCACAGAAAGTTTTGCAGCAAAACTATCAATCATTTGCTGATGATTCATACCCAAACACTGCGCAAGGGCTATATAAAGAATACTTAATCCCATTCTTTAAAAAGAGTAGCGCACTCACTCAAGACGGCATTCATGCCTTAAGGAACTTATTACCTTCTATTGGTGAAGGCACAATTAAAATTATTGGCCGCCAGGACGCGACCGTAAGTAATAAGAATGGCTTAGATAAACTTGGTGTAAATCGCGCTAATAAGATGCGAGATTACTTAACTAAACAAGGCGTACCTGCAAGCTCTATTTTTATCGAAGTCGATAATAATCCTAACCCTCAAGCGAATGGCAACATTTACCCCAGTAGTATTGTTTTAAATGCATTGCCACATGAGTCTCAGGCAGAAACACCTTCCATGATGGTAAACGCTAGCATTAAAGAACCTGTACAAACTCAGACGCAACGGATATCTCCAAAGAAAGATGTCTTGCTGCAACCTGTAAAACAAACAACCACCACGATAACAGCTACACCTGCAACAACGGTGACCAAAAGTAAATTGGTGGGAATCATTTATCAAAGCGCAGAAACTGGTCAACTAGACCAAATGCTTGCTGTAAAACTTTTGCGTGTATTACTAGAGAATTCCAGTGACCCTGCATACACACAAATGCCAACAGCAGCGCAACCACAACCAGCGGTATACAAGAATGCTCCTGCGCCAACTCAGTATAGAGCGCAATCACCAGCGCCAATTCAAACGCCAGTGATAAGTGTTCAACAAAGTCAAACAGGCCCATCAAAATGGACATTGAAGCCCGAAAAGACTTTAAAAGACAATATTGAATTATGGGCAAAGTCCAGTAACTACACTGTGAAATGGAACGCCTCTAATTTCTATAAGGTTGGTAAATCATCTGTCATTACTGGTGAATTTTTAGATGTAGTAGACAAAGTAACAGTGGCGGCCGGAGTCGATATGGCCGTTTCTAATAAAACATCAACCATATTCATTAATGATCGTCAGTAATATTAATAAGGCCTAATTATGTTTAATCCTAAATTGAAATTCAGCAATAAATCTATCTTGGTTGGATGCTTATTAACCGCTGTAATTACAGCGGGCTGTGCAACTGCTGTAGCGGAGCCAGATCCTTTTGATATAGATCCAATAGTGCCAAATAAAAATAAATTAGCAATGCGCACCAAACCGATTGAGACAGTCAAGACGTCACATATTGACCCTCTCGTCATTACCAAAATGACTGCCCCAATAGTTAATGAAGTTGAAGCGCTTCAGATAGAACCCATTGAATCTACCTCATATGAAATATCACCCCTTCCTAGAGAATGGAAATTACATTTGGGCAAGTTAGTTGGCATGGAATTACAAGAATGGGCTAAGAAAGATGGCTGGACGGTTGTATGGCAAGTGCCTAAAGATTGGAATGTTGCCGCTGAAACAACATTTAAAGGTGATTTTAAGACCGCCTCATCTGCCGTAATCAATAGCCTTGCAAATAGTGGTGCCATCATCCGTGCGCAGTATCATGATTTAAATCACACCTTGGTCATCACAGGCCCAGGTGTTGCAGTTAAGTAGATGAATTCTTATTAAGGGAATAAAAATGAATAATATTTTTTTAAAACGCGCACTACTTTTAGCTGTAATCAGTAGCCTTTCTGCTTGTTCTGGGATTGAAACAAAAGTTGAAAAGATGGCAAACAATACCAAACAAACGGTTTATGAAGCTCGTGAAAGGGCCGCAGAACCTATTCCAATTATTTCATCTAGTGATACTGCATTCATCATGGGCGCTCAAGTACAGATTGCAGAACCTGAACTACCTATTTTAAAAGTTCGTGCTGCATATCATCCAACAAAATCGGTTTCTTTAGTAGAGGCAACCTCATGGATCACACAAAATACTGGACTAGCAATCGACATTGCAGGTCTGCAAACCTCTGCATCCGCAACTACTGGCGTTTTACCAGCACCAACCGTACCCAGTAATTCTTTCTCTACAACGAACGCAACCACTGGCTTAAATCCAGCTAATTTACTTATTAATTACGACGGTAATCTTTCGGGCTTGCTAGATATTTTGGCCAATCAAGTAAACGCATGGTGGAAAGTTGTAGATGGGCGTATTACCTATTTTAAAACAGATACAAAAACCTTCTACTTTCCTGCGACTGCACGTAAATTTACAAGCACCAGCACCATTACATCATCATCGAGTGCCCAAAACACTGGCAGCTCTAGCGGTGGTACTACAGGATCTAATTCTGGTGGTGGTACAAATACCAGTGACTACGTCATTGATACATGGGGTGAATTGGAAAAAACTGCAAAGATTGTAGCCGGCAATGGTCAAATTGCTGCCAATCGCGCAGCGGGCAGTATTACTGTCTCAGGTACACCAGCGCAAGTGCGTGCAGTAGAAACTTGGGCTAAAGAAGTGATTGATCAACAAAGTCAGCAAATCGTCATTACGATGCATGTTTATTCAGTCAATGTAACCAATAATGACAATTACAACTGGAACCCATCGGTTATCTTTAATTCAGTAGCTGGTGCTTATGGATTCAGTTTTTCAGGGCCGCAAACACCAACCGTCTCATCTGGCAACAATCCTGCAAAGTTCGGCTTCAATGTACTTTCAAACGCCACCAACCAGACACAATACAGCGGATCACAACTGGCATTCCAAGCACTATCTAGCATGGGGCATATTACCGAATCCATTGAACGAACCGTCACAACCCTAAATGGGCAACCGGTGCCAGTTCAAATTGCCAACACCCAAGGCTATTTGGCAGGCTCTAGCACAACGATAACAGCAAATGTAGGCTCCACTACCACATTCACACCAGGATCACTTACTACCGGCTTTACAGCATTATTTATACCGAGAATCATCAATGGAAAAATCATACTCGGTATGGATATGCAAAACAGCTCTAACAAAGGCTTTACGTCAATCACAAGTAAAGATGGCAACGTTTCAATTCAAAATCCTAATTTTGATTCTGATAGCAATCAACAAAGCGTGTCATTAACACCAGGTGACGCCCTGCTACTCACTGGATTACAGCGTGATAAAGGAGCTGTTAATAAAAGTGGCGTAGGCAAAGCAACAAATTACACGTTAGGTGGAGGTATCGATAATCTACTTAACAAACAACTAACCGCCATTGTTATTACAGCAAAGATTCTTTAATCCATCTTTGTTACACCCTATTTCAAATTAGGAACTATTATGAATACAAAAAATATCTTAGCTTTGGTTATTATGGCGATGTATGCTGTACCTGCTATTTCATTAGCTGAAACGCCTGTAAAAAAAATTCAGTCTACAACAACAAAAATACCAACTTCAACGGATCCGTTAGCCAGTCCGGCTACAGATAAAACAGTAACTCCACCAAAAGTTACGCTACCAACCACTCCATCTCCGTTAGCGGCACCTGCGGCACCGTCATCAGCCATTGAGCCAGTGAAGGTTGAATACAACAATCCAAAAGTTGGTAGTTTTTCTGAATTAGATGAGTTGCGCTCTCAAAATGCATTATTAACAGAACGTTTAAAAAGAGCTGATTTTCAAAATAAAATTAATGGTGCCAACACTACTAGTGTGCCTTCAGTAGGCACGCTAACAGCTTCTTCTAATAAAATTAAACGTACTAAAAAATCAAAAGACATTACAGATTACGATGCTCGTATAAGATTAGTTTCAGGGATAGGAACAAATTTATCAGCAACTATTGTATTTTCTGATGGTAGTAAATCAATTGCTCGCGTTGGTAGTCGCATTGATGGCTTAGGTACAGTTAAATCCATCAATACAGACGAAGTTATTGTGACTTCAGGTAAAGAATCCTACGCAATTCCCTTTGAAGCAGAGCCTGTAAATAACACACCTACAGGCGGGTTAAGCGCTTCATCTTTCCCGACTCAAGCACCAGTAATGCCACAACAGTAAATTAACTTCATCTAAGTCTATCAGGAGTAAATCGAGTGGCTAAAATTATTGAAATTGCAGGTAAGGAATGGCTTGTAGGACTGTCTTGGGCTTCTTATGAGGATCATCCTAATAAAGTCGAGTTAAAAGAAGATGCAGAACGGCTGGAATCAGATTGGGTAGTTGTAAGAGATAACCAACAAATTGTTCAAGCTGGTTTTTGTCAAGCAATAGACGGAATTAAACGTCCAGTAAAATTAGCCAGCCTTGGCGCCTATCTTGCTGACTCTCATGAGCAACCATGGCTTGGCACCTTTAAGATTGCTGATAATTTATGGTGGTATTTAGCTGTTCGTGATGGCCATGCCATCCTACCTAATGGCGATATAGTCGGTGATGAGCAAGAGATACGTTCTGCACGTGAAAATCATGCTGGGTATATGGATTGGAATTATGTTGAAGGTGATTTAATTGATTTAGAACGATTCTTGAGTGGAATCAATACAAAGCCAACAATGGCTAAATCTCTTTCTGCAAACGCTATTACAGGCACAACACTAACTGTGACCGCCTTCACAATAGCAGCATTAATTGGCGGTGGTTATTACTACTGGCATCAAAAAGAGTTACAGGAAGAGCAAGCAATATTAAAAGCACAGCAGGCAATGAAAGCACAGCTCACAGCTGGAAAACCACTACCTCCAGCACCCTCTCCTCTAATTACCACACCCAAACCAAACGAGTGGCTCAAATCTTGTACGCAAATAATCGGAAACCAACCATTGTCATTATATGGATGGGAACTTGATAAAGTGATGTGTGATACAACCAATGTTCATCTTTATTGGTTAAGAAAAGTTGGGGCTACCGTATCGGAAAAACCAGAAGGGATTTTATCCCCTGAAGGCAATGCAATTGATCAAGCTATTGCACTACAAAATATTCAAAATGCAGACATAGATGATTCAATAAATTTAGAAGCTGCAAAGTTACAACTGAGAGCTTGGGCACAAGCTGCCGAGTTTACTTTATCAATTAATAATATTGCGCCAGTATCATTGCCAGGCGCTGCTCCATTAAAAGACAAGGACGGCAACTTATTACCCCCTCCTCGACCACAAACAGATTTTGCAATCGATTTGCCAGTTTCACCATTAAAACTTGATTTTTCAAGCATCCCTGGCTTACGCCTTACACAAATAAATACTTCAGGTAGTGCTTGGCACATTGAAGGCATTTTGTATGGTAAATAACCTGTCAGTTGTTCCAGCAAATCCAAAACCTGCTTTGCTTCCAATCCCTCAAAAATTTCAGGAGCATTTAGTTTTTGATTATGAAAAAAATATTGCTTATATCGATAGACGACATAGTGGTGATGCTATTTTTCTAACATGGGTTGATAGAAATGGAACCTCTGGCAATGCAATAAGCATAAAACAAGCAACCCCAGATGAACTCGCTAAACTGCGTGCGTCTGGACTTCGTATCGTTGCGGATGTTGATACTGATCTAAAAACACGTCAGGAAGCTCTCGACATAATTCTAGCCGGTGCAAAATACGGAGCATCAGACGTACACATTATGCTGAAGGGAGATCATACCGAAGTTCAATTTGAAACTAGAAATGGTCTTGTAAGCTATAAAAATTACACCCAAACCGAAGGTGAAGGATTTATTCGAGCAATTTATCAAGGTATTGCAAAACTTCGGGATAGTAGTTTCAAAGATCTTGAAGTTCAAAGTGCTCAAATTGCAGGGGATGATTTACCTTTACATTCAGGCTTAACTTCCGTTCGGATTATTCGTGGTCCATGTTATCCGCAGGATAAACGTGGTGGATTCATGACCTTACGCTTACAATATTCTGATAGTAGTATTCAGATTTCTAAACTATTACCACCATTAAAACCCCCTCCAGCACCTCCAGGTGAATTCCGACTGGGCTCAATGGGTTATTCCTCTGGTCAAATTGAAAAAATATCAAAGGTGATGGATGCCCCTGATGGAATTATTATTTATACAGGGCCTACTGGTTCAGGTAAGACGACCTCTTTAAACGAAGTGTTAACTCAAAAAGCACGAATCAAGCCACATCTTCGCCTAGTAACCGCAGAAGATCCCGTTGAATACCCCATGCCATGGGCAGTTCAATTAGCGATCACAGGAGCGAAAGGCGATAAGGAAATTGGTGCAATGTATGCGGAATATGTGCGGACTATGCTTCGCATGGCCCCAAAAACGATATTACTAGGTGAACTACGTGGTCCAGAAGTCGCCATCGCCGCAATTGAAGCATCCATCACGGGCCATCAGGTACTGTCAACGATTCATACGACAGATCCTTTCTTAGTAATAGATCGTTTAGAAATTATGGATCCAGTACGATTAAACAGAAAGATATTCTGTGACCCAAAAATCATACGCGCTATTGTTGGACAAAGGCTAGTCGCTAGTTTATGCCCTAAATGCAGCATTCCTATTGCTAACAATTTAAATGCTTTAGATCAGAGAATAAAGACATCATTATCCTCTTGGGGTGATATTGGTAAAGTACGCATCAAAGGTGCTGGTTGTGATCATTGTGGGCATAGCGGCAGTATGCGACGCATAGCAATCCCAGAGGTGATTTTAACGAACACTCAGCTAATGAATGATTATATTGAATTTGGCTCAGCTATTGCACGACGCAATTATAGAAAAACAGAATATGCAGATTTATCAATGATTGCAACTGCCATTAAATATGTACTTGCTGGATACATAGATCCAATAGCCGTCCAAGAAAAAGTAGATTTAATTGAAATGAAAGAACGGATTCAATAATGAGTGAAATCAATACATCCCCAAAGGCTGTCAAGCCTAATATTAAAAAAATGCCTCAAGCAAAAAAAGGCAAAGTATCTAACCATTTTTCTGATCATATTGATCGTATGGCCTTTAATTGGAAGGTAAGAGAAAGCTTATATAAACATTTATCCGCACAGGTTGGCAACGGAATTTCTATAGAAAAAGCACTAGAAACGTTTCGCGCAAGATTAGTGCGTAACAAGAAAATGACGTCAGATAAAATTGTCGGCGATATTGTACGGAAAATGCGAGATGGTTCTACATTTGCGAATGCATTAACGCGATGGGTGCCACAAGATGAAATTATCCTAATAAGCAGTGGCGAAGTGTCTGGTAATTTACCAAAATCGCTGGAATTGGTTGTGGAAGCACAGAATCGTCTTTTTCATGTCAATGGTGCAATTAAATCAGCTTTTACATCCCCATTAATCATGATTGTTGTTACTTACGGCAGCTTATGGTTCATCGGTAAATATGTAACCCCTGGGTTGCAACAGGCATTACCTAAAGAGAAAGCGACAGGCATGACGCATTGGCTATATGTTATTAGTGATTTAGCCAACAGTTATTGGGCCTTGCTCCCCCCTGTTATCTTTATCGCCACCATAGTTGTAATACTTAAATCATTACCCAAGTGGACAGGTAAGAACCGAATTTATGCAGAGAATTTCTTTCCATATTCTTTTTACAGAGATAACCAAGGCTACAAATGGTTAATGGGATTTTCTGCTTTGTTACGCGCCGGAATGTCAGATGTGGAAATTTTAAAAAGACAGATTGCCCTTGCTAACCCGTGGCTTAAAGAAAGGCTCCACGCCGTTTGGCAAAGAATGGAAAATGGACACCTTTTGCAAAACGCTTTGTTATTAAAGGGCAATAATGGATTACCTCCTTTTGGTTTTCCTAATCCAGATATTGTTGATGATATTGCGTCAATCGCCGATTTTCCTGATTTCCCTGAAAAGGCTGTAACGCTAGCAACTCAATGGGCTATAAGTATTGAAGATAGCACCCTTAAAGGTGCAGCACGTTTCGGATTTTGGATGGAAATGGTGATGTATGCAGTAATGGCGTTATTAATGGTAGCCATCAACGAAATGTCTACGCAATTGGCTAACATTCCAGGAGTTTAAGTAGTAAAGCGGTAAGTAGTAAGTAGTTGTAATAGATGTAGCAGTAGCAGTTCAATAAAAAACCATGTAATATATATTTGTAATTATTTTATGTAGTATTATTTTTTAATTTAGGAGATTTATAATGGGTGAAATTTTCGGTACCTTGTTTGGAAAAATCATAGCTTTGCTTGGTTTAGTCGTTGTAGTTGGTGTTTTATATTTAGCATTTGCTTCAGACAAAACAACCAAAGCCACATCTGACATCACGTTGTTGTCAACAAATGCGCAATCTTTATATAATGCACAAAGTACCTTTACCTCGCTAACTAACACAGTTGCGGTTTCGGGTAAGCTTGCACCAACAAATATGATTACTGGTGCAGCCACCCTAACCAATCCATGGGGCGGTGTTGTAACAATTAATGTAAATGCTGGCAATTCATCACAGTTTGACATCACTGAAACATTAATTCCGGCTGATGCATGCTCAAAAATGCTAACCACATTGAGCAATTTAGTTGCATTAAAAGTCAATGCGGCAGCAGTAGCGTTACCGATTGATGCTGGAGCTGCTACGGTAGCGTGTAACTCCCCTTTATCTAACACTTTAATTCTAACTTTCACTCATTAATTCATAATGAAATTAAGTGATATTGTTTTTTCTGACTTGTTCGTTACATCTGATGTAGCGACAAGTTGGTACAAACCAACCTCCGACTCACTCAACAATCAGCCCATTCCGGCTGATTGTGAAGATGAGCTTCAATGTCTCCGTTCTCAATTATTGATTGAATCAAACAATTCAGATTTTAGAATTGAATGGCCAAATATTGACGGGATCCGCTTACGTGTTGAGCGCATCACTGCTGCCAACAATGAAATCATATTCATTTGCAGGCGTTTTAGATTGTCACCAGGCACTTTAGAATCTCTAGGCATGCCCTCTGCAATTGCCCAAAAATTATTACATCCAGAACTTAAAGAAGGTTTAGTTGTTTTCATAGGGCCGTCAGGCGCAGGCAAATCAACAACCGCCGCATCTTTTATGTTGGAAAGATTAACAATATTTGGTGGAGTGGGATGGACTGTAGAAAACCCAATAGAACTACCTTTGCAAGGTAAGCACGGCAAAGGCGTTTGTTATCAAACTGAAATAACTAGTGATGATGATATAGGTAAAAGTATTAGTAAATTATATCGAGCCACACCCAATATTATTTTAATAGGTGAAGTTCGTGATGGACTTGCAGTACGAGAAGCAATTGCAGCTGCAACCAGCGGGCACTTAGTCGTGATTACATTTCACGCCAACTCTTTAATCACTGGACTAGCTAGATTGGCACGTTTGGCCGGTGATGATAATGCAAACGTTGCTTTATCAGATGCATTGCGCGTAGCGATCAATCTTTCACTTCGAAACATTAATGATAAACCATTACCAGGCGCAACTACCCTTTCCTTGAAAGACACTAAAGGTACAGGCACCCCCCCGCGTGTGTTATCCGTGGAGCCGCTATGGACCAATGGTGAAATGGCGAATGCATTAAGAGCCATTATTAAATCAGGTGACTATGGCTTACTTAAAAGTCAGATTGACAATCAACGTCGGCTTTTAATGAACAATAGTTAATAACCATTGAATAATTTAAAGAAAATATAACTATGGGCACCATGTTCTCACCAGCATTTGTATTAGCTATCTTTCTAGCAGTATTTGCTACTCAAGTTAGTCAAATCAATAAATCCGCACAACAATCAGTGGTAACGGCCAATAGAAGCAATGCAAGCCAATTTATAACTTATAGAAATGCAGTATCGGTTTATCTGCAAAATAACCCTGCCTTTATAGGATCCATCCCTGCCGGAACATTAATTGCACAGGGAAACCAATTTTCAGCTGCTTTCCTAGCACTAACTAATAACCAAATTACGGCTACTGGCGTTTCTGGAAGAATTATTACTTGTTACTCCAATTTACCATCCGGAACAATTAATGAAGCATTAACGCTCACATCTAACGATGCATCATTAGGTATAGCAAACGGCGGCAATTGGACAAGTTATGCGCAAGGAACTACCCAAACAGCATTACCTTTATCTGTAGCAGTACCCAACAATTATATTGTTTCAGTCATTCAAATAGGAAGTTAATTATCATGGGAAATTTAATCGCAGTATTGTTTGCTGGCCTACTTGGAATGATGGCATTACCTACTTATTTAAGTTATCAAAGCGCATCTAACGAAAATATAATTTCAGCAAATATTGCGCAACAGCAATCGCAATTTAATCAAGCGTCGTCAAGTTATATTGAACAAAACTCAATTGCCATACAAGCAGTAGCAACACCAACAGTACCCGCCGTTATAACGGTTGCAATGTTGCAAGCCGTAAATTTATTACCAGCAGCATTTAATGCAACCAATGTTTATGGTCAAACTTGGTCATTACAAATATTAGAACCATCTGCCGGCAATTTACAAGCGCTGGCCATGACTACTGGTGGCACTGCATTAAAAGATAAACAAGCCACGAAGATTGCTAACCTTGTTGGATCTCAAGGTGGATTCATTCCATTAAATGATAGTGGAATTTATGCAGGATCCCCTGCCACAGCTTATGGTAGCTATGCAGGATGGACATTACCAACAGCAAATTATGTAGGTGTAGCCGGTGGAGAACTGGCTTCTTTATTAACGTTTAACAACGGGCAACTAATAGATAACCGTTTGTATAGAAACGCTGTCCCTGGTCAGCCACAACTTAACACGATGACAACGCCATTAATCATGTCATCAGTCGTAGCGAGCGGCAGTGCTTGTGCAACCACAGGAGCCATTGCCCAAGACGGTAACGGTGCCGTTTTATCTTGCCAAGCAGGAACATATCAACCGCAAGGAAGTGCTTATTGGAAAGATCCTGTAAACACATTCGCAACTCTCCCCGCGTGTAATGCCGCAGCTGCGTGGCAAACACGAATTGTAAAAACACCAACAACAGGAACTGGTCCACGTGCTTATAGTTGTGACGGAGCAACATGGAAAGCTTTAGCGCTCGATGACAGCGGCAATTTAACCATCCCAGCAACGGCTTCTGTAGGCAAGGTTCAAGTCAATGATGTGGTCACAGAGAACACAGCTTGCTCTCCAAATGGCCTTGTAGCCCGCGACGCTGTTGGTTTGCTACTTTCTTGTCAATCCAGTGTTTGGGCAAGAGTTGCTAGAGTTGTTGCTCAATCTTGTTCTAGTGGCAATGTTGTTAAAGGGTTTGATGCAAACGGCAACATAACTTGTATATCAAATAGTACAGGTGGCGGA